>JGI24768J34885_10000377_pt1 | contig 13124 bp, 9 predicted proteins | sample LakOntMetagenome_FD_34885 | JGI IMG/M metagenome (IMG submission 34885) | reverse complement strand
GCAACCTGCGCCGTCTCAATCGAGTGCAGCAGCACATTCTGTCCGTACGACGTGCGCCACTGCAAGCGTCCAAGAATGCGGAGCAGTTCGGTTGGGATGCCGGTGACACCAACCTCGAGCGCCGCCTCTTCGCCATTCTTCAGTGCGGTGGCGTCAACCTCACCCTGTGCCTTTGCAACAACCTCTTCAATGCGCACGGGATGAATGCGACCGTCCTGCATCAGTCGGTCAATCGTGACGCGCGCAACCTCTCGTCGCACCGGATCAAAGGAGGAGAGCGTCACCTGCATCGGCGTTTCGTCAATGAGGAGCTCAACTCCCGTTGCAGCCTCTAGTGCACGAATGTTTCGCCCTTCGCGACCGATGAGGCGGCCCTTCATCTCTTCGCTGGCTAGCTTGATGTGCGTGACGGAGTGTTCGGTGCTGTGGTCGGCGGCAACGCGCTGCATTGCGGTCAGGATCATGTCGCGGGCGCGATCACCCGCCTCTTCAGCGGCGCGGCGCTCCAGTGTTGCGCGGAGTCGATTCGCCTCAGTCTCGGCATCTTCGGTGAGTCGGGCGAGGACCTCCTTGCGGGCCGCCTCTGCATCAAGGCCGGCGACCTCAGCGAGGCGTGCGTTCACTGAGGCACGCGCCGCCTCTAGGGTGGCCGCCTCCTCGAGCAGTCCGCGCTCGCGTTCAGCAATAGAGACCTCACGCTCTGCAAAGAAGGTTTCACGCTCGCCGAGTGTGACTTCGCGGAGACGGAAACGCTCGCCTTCTGCAGTGATCTGCTCGCGCTCCTGGCGGAGCCCATCCTCAGCGGCGAGTCGCATGCGGGAGATCTCCCCCTTCGCGGTGATGATCAGTGCGCTCTGCTGTTGACGCGCCTCTTCCACGATGCTGCGCGCGCGAACGGTGGCGGCACGAATGCCCGCGGCGGCGATGAACTGTCGAACAAGGATGCCAAGAGCGAGACCGAATACGACGGCAACTACGGGGAGGACCCCGCCAAGGTTTTCCATAGGTTCCCTTTGCCAGTCGTGCTCCGCGGGCTGGCGCGCGGTAATAGGTCAGTTTTCCAGCCAGGTGGCTGGGGTTGAAGGCTACGACCTCTAGCGGGAGTGGTCAAACGCCTCGTGGCGTGGTGCCTGAGGCCTCCTGGCAGGTCCTACGCCTCGTCTACAGGCTCCACAGGGTCGGGCCCCTCCCCCACCTCTGAAAGCCGCTCCCGCGCAATGCGCCAGGAGAGACCAGAGGGAAAACCGCGTCGCGCCAGTGCCTGCGCNACCCGTTGCACCTCTGCGNGGGTGTCGCCACCACGGAGGCGAACCTTCGCCGCTGCGGCCCGNGCCGCGCGCTCTTCCGCACCNGTGACCTCAGGCTCTCCAGGCGCCGACTCCGGCACCTCCGCCCGCTCAGCGAGCAGGCGCGTTGCGATCTCATCCGGCACCCCACGACGCCGCAGCTCTTGCACTAGCGCCCGATCACCACGCTGCCGTGAGCGGTCACGCGACTCAATCAGCGAGCGCGCGAGCCGTTCGTCGTCAATGATGCCGATCGCCTCAAGGCGATCTGTTGCGGTGATCACGTGCTCTTCTAGATAGCCCGCGGCGATGAGTCGCTCGACGAGCGAACGCTTACTCCGTGGGGCGCCAGAGAGCGAACGCGCAGCGGCCTCTAAGACCGCTGCGGCGTCTGCTGCTGCATGGCGCTCCTTGATGAGCGCCGGATCCTTGCGGCGTCTCACCGCGCGCCGCGACTACTCCCCGTCGCCAGGAGGTGCNACCGGCACGTCTAGCGTGGCGGTNGCGGCGCGAATCTTCGCGTCAATCTCTGCGGCAACCGTTGGGTTCGCCTTGAGGAACTCCTTCGACTGCTCGCGACCCTGACCGAGTCGCACCTCACCGAAGTTGAACCAAGCGCCAGTCTTGGAGACGATATCCCCCGCGACGCCAACGTCAAGGAGGCCACCCTCCATGCTGATCCCTTCGCCGTACATGATGTCGAACTCAGCGATGCGGAATGGTGCCGCAACCTTGTTCTTCACCACCTTCACGCGCACACGCGATCCAACGGCCTCAGTGCCAGTCTTGATCGTCTCAATGCGACGAATGTCGAGTCGGACCGACGCGTAGAACTTCAGCGCGCGACCACCTGGGGTGGTCTCCGGACTGCCGTACATCACACCGATCTTCTCGCGCAGCTGGTTGGTGAAGAGGAGCGTTGTATTCGAACGCGCCACCGCACCGGTCAACTTGCGCAACGCCTGGCTCATCAGGCGCGCCTGAATGCCGACGAACGAGTCGCCCATCTCGCCTTCAATCTCCGCGCGCGGCACGAGTGCCGCCACGGAGTCGATCACGACGATATCCACGCCACCCGATCGGATCAGCGTTTCGGCGATCTCTAGCGCCTGCTCGCCAGTATCTGGCTGTGAGACAAGGAGCTCATCAACGTTGACGCCGGTCGCTGCCGCATAGGCAGAGTCGAGCGCATGCTCAACGTCAATGAAGGCGGCAACCCCGCCCCGACGCTGTGCTTCAGCGATGATGTGCTGGCAGATCGTGGTCTTACCAGAAGACTCTGGCCCAAAGATCTCGCTGATGCGCCCGCGTGGCAGTCCGCCAACGCCGAGCGCTAGGTCCAACGAGATCGCACCAGTTGGAATGGTGTCAACCTCAAGTCGCTCACGCGACCCGAGCTTCATGATCGCCCCGCGACCGAACTGCTTCTCAATGGTGAGGATTGCGGCATCTACCGCGCGGCTGCGCTCCGTTGACGCCTTCGCATCAACCTTCGCGTCAACTTTCGCTTCAGACTTGTCGGGCGCCGCCGACTTCGGGCTCTTGCTTTCGCTCTTCTCGGCCATCTCTATTCCCTGCCTTCTCTTGCTGTTGCCCTCTGTCGATTGACTTCGCGAAGCCTGCCATCCTCGGCGTACCGTGGACGCATCGCGCCGCGAGCGGGCTCTTCGGAGGGCTCATCGCCGACTCCTAAGCGAGGGGTCCCCGGCCCCCCAGCCGCGGCACGAAGCCGTGGCAGCTCGGCTGCGAGTGTACCCGAGCGGAGTGCCAACCGAATGGCACGCATGAAGGCGCTGAGGTGGCGCAGGTTGTGGATCGTGAGGAGGCGGTAGGCGAGCAGCTCCTCCGCACGGAAGAGGTGTGCCAGATAGGCCCGGCTGAACCTACGGCAGGTTGAGCAGTCACAGAGCGCATCAAGGGGCTGATCCTCGTCCAGGTGTCGCGCGTTCCGGAGGTTCATCCTTCCGCCAGTCACCCAGGCCTGGCCGTTGCGTGCCACTCGCGCTGGTAAGACGGAATCAAAGAGGTCAACTCCGCGCAGTACCGCTTCCAACAGATCAACTGGGGATCCGAGCCCCATCAGATAGCGCACGCGATGATCTCCTTGAAGTGCCGCGATCGTTGCCTCAACCGCCGTGTTGCGCTCCTCTGGTGTCTCGTCACCAGCGAGGCCACCAAGGTTGATCCCTTCAAACGGAAGTGAACGGATATAGGTCGCCGACTCAGCCCGCAGTTCAGGATCAATACCCCCCTGCGCAATACCAAAAAGCGCTTGATCCCCCAGCGAGTGCGCACGGAGAGAGCGCACCGCCCAACGATGGGTGCGCTGCATCGCTCGCAGTACATCGCGGCGCTCGCTTGCACCTGGCATCACCGGCTGATCAAACGCCACGGCGATATCTGGCCCAAGCGCTTCCTGGATCTCAATCGAACGCTCTGGCGTGAAGAGGTGCTGACTCCCATCAAGATGGCTGTGGAATCGCGCCCCCTCTTCACGGATGCGCATCAGCGGACCGAGCGAAACTACCTGAAAGCCGCCCGAATCCGTCAACATCGGCTTACTCCACGCCGCAAACCTGTTGAGGCCGCCGAGCCGCTTGATCCGCTCATGTCCAGGTCGCAGGTAGAGGTGATATGTGTTCGCCAAGATGATCTGCGCGCCGATGCCATGCAGATCATCTGGGTCAAGCGACTTCACGGTGGCATTGGTACCGACAGGCATGAAGTCGGGCGTTTCAACGACGCCGTGCGGCAGCGTGAGCGTGCCAGCACGAGCGTTTGAGTCGGGGTCGGTTGCCGTGACGCTAAAACGCAGTGAACGCTCTGCGCGCGCTGGAAGTGTCGCTGGATCAGAGAGTGCGGCGAGCCGCGCGCTCTCGCTCAGCTCCCACTCCAGAGCGAGGCACTTCCGCGACCGAGATGCGTCCGACCGCGCTCGGTAACCACGCGACCCTGAGGCGTGCGATCAAGGAAGCCGATGCGCAACAGGAATGGTTCAAACACATCCTCAAGTGTGTCTGGCGACTCACCCAGGAGTGCCGCCATGGCGGCAACACCGACCGGTCCCCCATCAAACTTGTCGAGCATCATCTGCAGCAGTTTTCGATCGGTGGCATCAAGGCCNGCATCGTCAATCTGCAGGCCGGCAAGTGCCTTCGCGGCGCGCTCCAGCGTGATTTCACTCGACCCGGCGACCTGCACCTCGTCGCGCACGCGACGAAGGAGGCGGTTGGCGATGCGTGGTGTGCCGCGACTTCGTGCCGCAATGAGCGCCGCCGCTTCGCCTGTGATGCTGACGCCGAGGATTCCGGCGGAGCGTTGCACGATTGCGGTGAGCTCGTCGTCAGCATAGAAGTCGAGGCGCTGCACCGCGCCGAATCGATCACGCAGTGGTGCTGAGAGCATGCCGATGCGTGTGGTCGCACCGATGAGCGTGAATGGGGGCACCTCAAGACGGAGCGGCTGCGCGGAGGGTCCCTTCCCGATCACGATATCAATGGAGCGATCCTCCATCGCCGGATAGAGCACCTCCTCCACGGCGCGACCGAGACGGTGAATCTCGTCAATAAAGAGCACCTGCCGTGGGACGAGGTTCGTCAGGATCGCGGCGAGATCTCCGCCGTGGTCAATGGCGGTGCCAGAGGTGAAGCGAATCTGCACGCCGAGCTCGTGCGCAACAATCGCCGCCAGTGTCGTCTTCCCAAGGCCNGGTGGCCCGTGCAAGAGAAGGTGATCGGCCGCCTCACCACGCTCNCGCGCAGCCTGCAGCAGGGTGGTTAGTGAGCGCTTCGCCTCACCCTGGCCGATGTACTCGCCGAGCGACGCTGGGCGCAGTGTCGCCTCAAGGCTTCGCTCTTCCCCCTCGTTGATCTGCGGCTCACTCACGCGTCCCCTCCCCCGCCACCTTACGCGCGCTCGCGGAGCGCGGCACGGAGTCGCTCATCAAGTGGTGCGCTTCGTAGCGAAGCATCCGCCTCAACGAGTGCGGCGAGTTCACGCGCGTCGCGCGGCGGGAAGCCGAGGCTGCGGAGCGCGGTGGCAAGATCAGAGCCGCCAGCACTTCGAGGCACGTCAGAAGTGCCGCCTGCCCCAGCGGCGTCACGGGCGATGCGATCACGCAACTCAAGGATGATGCGCGCGGCGAGTCGGCGACCGACACCGGGCGCAGTTGCGAGCAGCTTCTCGTCGCCGTCCACGAGTCCAAGACGGAGCGTCTCCGCCCCATGTGTGCCGAGCAGCGCAAGAGCAACCTTCGGTCCAACGCCGCTCACATCAAGGAGCGTGGCGAAGAGACGCTCTTGGTCGCGACTGGTGAAGCCAACAAGCCCTTCGCTATCTTCTCGAACAAGGTGATGGAGATAGAGCTCAACCTTCGCACCCTCTGCGAGCGAACTGATCAGTTGTGGCAAGACGCGGATGCGCAGGCCGAGCCCGCCGCTCTGCACCACCACGGCATCATCCTCAATCCAGCTGACGCTTCCTGCAATGAACGCGTACATTGCTACGCTCGCTCCCCGCGGAGCGCCTTACGCACTGCACGATCAAAGCCACTCTCCACTGCGGCGCCGGAGGCGGCCGAGCGATCGAGGCGCGCAGAGCCAGAGCCTGTGAGTCCACGTGCAGCGCCACCACCCCAGATTGCGAGCGCCAACGCATCGGACGCGTCATCTGGAGTCGGCGCGCGCTCCAGTGCAAGAAGTCGTGTCACGGCGCGAGTGACCGCACCCTTCGCAGCGCGACCATCTCCTGCGATCGCCCGCTTCATCTCCGAAGGGGTCGCCTCAACAAGATCAATCTTCAGTTCGGCGGCAATCATGAGCGCAACACCGCGCGCCGCAGCAACGGCAACCGCCGATTGCACATTCCCTTGGCTGAAGATGCGCTCGATTGCGATGCGGTCGGGCTTTTCGCTTCGCGCAATCTGACGGAGTTCGGTGTGAATCTGAAGAAGACGTTCACCAAGTCCAAGCGATGCTGAGGTGGTGATGACACCGTGACGCAGGTGCTTCGGACGATCGCCGCCACTCTCCACCAGCCCCCANCCGAAGGTTGCGGTGCCAGGGTCCAAGCCGAGGACCCGCAGCTTCATCGCGTCAGCTCGGCGAAGAGTTCAGACGAGAGCTCAAAATTGGCGGTGACGCGCTGGACATCGTCAAGCTCTTCCAACGCATCAATCAGCTTCATATTCTTTCGGGCATCGTCGGCGTTCACGTCAATAGTGGACTTTGCCACGATGCTCGCCTCAGCAGACTTCACCGAGACGCCGGCCGCCTCAAGCCCAGCGCGAACCGTCTCAATGGATGCTGGGTCGGCGTAGACGAAGACGCTGCCACTATCTTCGTCAACGTCGTCCGCGCCAGCCTCGATCGCCGCTTCGCCCACCGTCGCGAGCGCGCCGTTGCACTCAATGATGCCGCGCGCCTCAAACTGCCAGGCCACCGCTCCGCTGCTTGCGAGTGATCCACCCGCCTTGGTGAAGAGGCTGCGCACATCCGATGCGGTGCGATTGCGATTATCTGTGGCCGCCTCGACAAGAACGGCGACGCCGCCCGGGCCGTAGCCCTCATAGGTGATCTCTTCATAGGCGTCGCTCTGCCCAAGGCCAGCGGCACGCTCAATGGCGCGCTTGATGTTGTCGTTCGGCATGTTGAGCGATCGACCCTTATCTACGGCGAGCCTAAGGCGCGGGTTGGATGCTGGGTCAGGGCCGCTGATACGTGCGGCGATGGTGATCTCGCGTGAGACCTTGGTGAACTGGGCGGCACGCTTTGCGTCGGTTGCCCCCTTGGCGCGCTTGATCGTTGACCATTTTGAATGTCCAGACATGCTCGGAGTATAGGCGAGCGGCTCAGCCGGCTCGCAGCATCCTGTAGTCGCGCCGACCCTTCCGAAGGAGGAGTGAGCCATCTGCGAGTCGGGTGAAGCTACTGGCACTCGCGGCAGGATCCCCAGCCGCTTCACCGTTGACGCTGATGCCCCCCTGCTCCACCAGACGCCGCGCCTCACTCTTGGAGGTGGCGAAACCAGCAGCACTGACAAGATCGAGCAGGGTTGCATCGGCAGCTGATGGGAGCGGCGCCGTTGGGATCTCGGCGGCGAGTGTTGCAAGGCCGGCAGCGTCAAGCGCACGCGGATCAGAGCCGCGACCATCTGGACCGCCAAAGAGTGTCTCCGCAACCGCGCGCACACGCAGCTCTTCACTCTCACCGTGCACCAGCGTGGTGACCGCGGTGGCGAGTCGCCGCTGACCGGTTCGCGCACCAGGGTTCTTCGCATGATCTGCGAGTAGTTCACCGATTGATTCGGTTGAATCAAGCGTCAGGCGCTGAAGGAGCCCNTCCANNCCTTCGTCTGGCTGNTCCATGAAGAACTGTCGGAAGGCGAATGGGCTGGTGCGCTCTGCGCTGAGCCAGACCGCCCCTTCCGCCGTCTTGCCGAACTTCTCACCACTCTTTGCGAGCAGCAGCGGATAGCAGAGTCCGAAGGCGAGCTGCGAACCCTCGCGGCCGTCGCCGTCAACACGACGGATCAGCTCTGAGCCAGCGGTGATGTTCCCCCACTGGTCACTTCCGCCCATCTGGAGCTCAACACCGTGCAGCTTGCGTAGCATCAGGAAGTCATAACTCTGCAGCAGCATGTAGCTAAACTCGGTGAAGGAGAGACCCCCCTCAAGTCGACTCTTGACCGAGTCCTTCGCCAGCATGTAGCTAACGGTGAGATGCTTCCCGGTGTCGCGGAGGAAGTCAATCATGCCGAGGCCGCCGAGCCACTCAAGATTATCAAGAAGCAGTGCGCCGGAGGCCCCTGAGAAGTCGAGCAGCCTGCCGAGCTGCCCGCCGATCGATGCGCGATTCGCATCAAGCGTGGCGCGATCGAGAAGGTTCCGTTCGGCTGATCGTCCAGAGGGATCGCCGATCATCCCAGTGCCACCGCCAACCAGTGCAATCGGCCGGCCGCCGTGCAACTGCAGTCGTCGTAGCGCAAGGACGCCCATCAAGTGGCCGACGTGAAGCGAATCGGCGCTTGGGTCAAAACCGATATACGCAGCAATTGACGGCGACGCGACGAGACGCTCATCAAGGCCGGCACTCACCTCGTGGATGAGACCGCGCTGAGCGAAGTCGGCGAGGAGCTTGGAGCGATGAGAATCGACCACGACCCTATGCTACCGTCAGAGTGATGAGCATGGCTGGTTCGCACCGCCCCGAGGGTTCCCCACGAGCGCGTCGCCGTAGCGGCGGGCTGGCTGTACTCCTCCCCCTGGCACTCTTCGCGATCAGCCTCTTCATTGCCGCCATCGCATATGTGGGCACTATCCGGGTCTACGACCGCGTGGTGACCGATCTCCCCGACCCTCGCGACCTTGACTCCATCGTGCTCGGTGAGAACTCTGGGGTCTTTGATCGCACTGGGAGCGTGAAGCTCGCGGACTTCGGCACCGACCTGCGCGAGACGATCGGCTTTGATGAAATTCCGAGCATCATCATCGACACCACCACCGTCATTGAAGATAAGACCTACTGGCAGAACTCTGGCTTCGACCCACTCGGCTTTATCGCCGCCGCCCTGGACACGCTTGGTGGATCCGGTCGCGGAGGCTCCACCATCACCCAGCAGCTGGTGCGCGGCATTCTCTTGCCTGACACAGCCTTCCAGGGGAGTATCTACGAGCGCAAGGTGAAGGAGATCATCCAGGCGATCCGCCTCACCCAGGAGTTCCCAGGGCGCGATGGGAAAGAGCAGATCATCACCGCCTACATGAACAACAACTACTACGGCTCACGTGCCTACGGCATTCGTGCAGCGGCAACCGAATACTTCGGCATCTCTGATCTCACCCTGCTCACCCTGGGCCAGGCGGCGCTCCTCGCCGCCATCCCACAAGCACCGAGTGAATTTGACCTGCGCCTCGCCGCAGTTCGTGGGGAAGATGGACTACTCCACGTCCCGTTGGATAGCCCTGTAGTTCAGCGTCGCACCACAGTACTTAACCTCCTGCGTAACGCCAAAAGCGATGGCATCCCGCTTGAAACCCCCGACATCACTGATGAGGAGATTGATGCCGCCGCAACGGAGAGCATCACCCTGATTGAGCCGCCCCTCCGCAAGGTGCGCGCACCACACTTCATCAACATTGTTCGCGAGGCGGCGGCTGGAATTGTCTGCCCAGACGATCCAAGCGTCTGCACCAAGCTCGACACCGACGGCTACAAGATCATCACCACGCTCGATTGGTCGATGCAACAGAGCGCGGATAAGTGGGCTGCTGCTGTCCTCTCCGCTGAGATGGCGGACTACAAGCCGTATCTGGCCTCGCTGGGCATCCCAAAGCCGACAGATTGGCTGAAGAAGATGCGTGGTGCCAATATTCATAACGCGGCGATCGTCACGATGGATGCCCGCACCGGAGATATGCTCGCCTACACCGGTTCGGCCGACTACTACGCCACCTCAATCACTTCCGCCTTCCAGCCAGAGTACGACGTGCTGAAGGCGTATCGACAGCCGGGGTCAGCAATCAAGCCAATCATCTATGGCTATGCGCTCCAGGAGCGTGCGGTGACGCCGGCAACCATCTTCATGGACGTACCGGTCGACTTCGGTGAGGGCTGGACGCCTGGCGAATGGGACAACCTTGAGCGCGGACCTGTGACCATGCGCCATGCCCTCCAGGGGTCGCTCAACATTCCCGCGGTCAAGACGGCGATCCGCACCGGCGCCGACCAGATCTGGCGCGACATGCGTGACGGCGTCTTCAAGTTCCTCGGGGAAGATAATTACGCTGGCGCCTCTATTGCGATCGGCACGCTAGAGGCACGCTACGTCGATCTTCTTTCCGCGTACGGCGCGCTCGCAAGCCAGGGCGATACAGTACCCCGACGCTACGTGCTCCGAATTGAGGACCGCAACGGTGACGTCATCTGGAAGGCGGCCACGCCGTCAAGCGAGCGACGCAGCGTCATGGAGCCAGCGGTTGCCGACCTCGTCACCAACATCATCGCCGCGAATACTGATCCGTCGCAGAACCCGGTCTGGGCGTCGCGCCGTCTCATCGCTGCGAGCGGGAAACGTCGCCCCGCCACCTTCAAGACCGGAACAACGGACCAGGCGAAGGATCTCGCCGCCTTCGGCTATCTCGCCGCTCCCACAAACCCTGACGCGCAACATCTCGTGACAGGCGTATGGACGGGGAACTCCGATGCCACGCCTGCCACCGTGCTCTCGCTTTCAGCCGCTGGGGGCCTCTGGCAGTCCTACTTTACGGAGATCACACGCGACCTTCCGATCGCTCAGTTCAAAGATCCAGAGGGGCTTGAGCAGGTGGTCATTGACGCCAACACGGGCGAGCTCCCCGGCCCCTGCACCACTGCGACGATCTCTGAGTACTTCCTGCCTGGCACCGCCCCAACCACCTCATGCAGCACCTTCCGCACGCTCGCCGTTGATCAAGCAAGCGGACTTCTCTGGGATAGCTCCTGCAGCAGCACGCGCATTGAGAAGGTGTTCATGGATCTCAGCCTGCTGGAGACAGAGTGGCCGACTTGGCAGGCGGCAAACATTGAGTGGGCGGAGCGGGCACGCCAAGGGATCAATGTGATTGGCGGCGCACGACTCGGTGCAACGACCTACTTCTACGAGTCCTACTGGCGACCGAACGGCAACACGTGGGGTGGCGACATTGCGCCAACTCGCTCCTGCAGTTCACCACCGCCGCCGCCTGCACCAACAGCAGCGCCGACCCCGTAACTCAACGCAGGCGGCTAAAGCAGCGCGATCGTCACACCATCGCGTCCTGGCGTGTCCGCATCTCTCACCTCGCGCACCTCCGGGAGTTCACGGAGACAGCGGCGAACCGCGTCACGCAGTGCGCCAGTCCCCACACCGTGAATGATCTCCAAGCGTTCCCCACCGGCAAGGAGGAGCGCATCAATCCTCGCCTCGAGTGCAACGAGCGCATCCTCAACGCGCGCTCCACGTAGATCAAGTCGTGCAACGGCATCTGCTGGAGCACTCGGTCGACCAACTGGAACTGCGCTCCGCTTCTGTCGCCCAATAACCCTAGCGATCTCGCTCCGTCCAACCTCTAGTCGCATAGAGCCGAGCGCCACACTGATGCGGCCTTCGCCGTCAAGGGCGAGCACCTCACCGCGCGCACCGCTTCGTAGCTGCACCTCATCGCCAACCGCTACGGCGCTGGTCTCTATCTCCCCCGCCTGCACCTCTTCGCGCAGTCGCTCCTCATCGCGTGCAAGCGCTGATCGCACTGCATCTGCCGCGGAGGCAACGGTCGGCGTGAGGCTGCCGTCCGCCAGAGTTGCCCGAAGCTGCTCAACCTGCGTTAGCAGCTGCGCCGCAGCGGCCGCCGCCTGCGCGCTCGCCGTACGACGCGCCTCATGTAGCTCATCCTGAGCAAGCCGCCGCGTAGTAACCGCCTCCTGCAGCGCCTCGTCTGCGCGACGCTGTAAGCCCTCCGCAACGCGCTCTGCCTCAAGGGCCGACTGACGCGACGCTGCGGCGGCAGTGAGTGATGCATCAAGAGCCACGCCTTGATCACTCCGTCGCGCTTGACCCGCCGTAAGGAGTGATGCTGGGAGCCCGAGCCGCTCAGCGATCGCAAAGGCCTGTGAGCCACCAGGGGTTCCAATGATGAGTCGATACGTTGGCCGCAGCGTGGCGAGATCAAACTCCACCGCACCGTTCACAACTCCTGGGGTGACGTGGGCATACTGCTTCAGCTCGGCGAAGTGACTCGTAGCAAGGAGACGCATGCCGCGAGCGCGGAAGTCATCAATGATTGCAGCGGCGAGCGCAGCACCTTCGGCTGGATCGGTCCCCGCCCCCGCTTCGTCGAGAAGGATCAGATCGCCGCGCTCCGCCCCCGCATGAATGCGCAGGATGGAGGTGAGATGCCCTGAGAAGGTTGAGAGGCTCTGCGCGATTGATTGGTCATCACCAATGTCGGCCCAGACACCGCCAGTTGGCGGCATTCCTGAGCCAGCATCCGCAGGGATTGGAAGCCCGGAATGATGCATTGCAGTCAGGAGTCCGACCGTCTTCAGCGCCACCGTCTTGCCCCCAGTATTCGGTCCAGTGATCAGCAGCACGCGCTGCGCGGTACTGAGCTCTAGGTCAATAGGAACAACGGTACCGAGCAAGAGCGGGTGTCGNGCTCGGCGCAGCGCCAGCAGGTCATCACTTCGCGAGTCGGCNAAGTTCCAGTCCCCCTCCGCCGCAGCGTCAGCCGTTGCACGCGCAAGATCAATCTCAGTCAGTCGCTCAAGGTTCAGGCGAAGTGCGGGNGCCTCTGCAGCAACCAGAGCCGTCAACGCAGCGTAGATNCGTGCCTCCTCTGCAGTAACGGCACTCTCCGCCTCGCGGGCCGCATTGCCGAGTTCAACGACCGCAAGAGGCTCGATCCAGATCGTCTGCCCCGTCGCGCTTGAATCGTGCACAATCCCGGGCACCTTCGACTTTGCCTCAGCGCGCACTGGCAGCACGTAGCGCCCGTTGCGCAGCGTCACAATCGGCTCTTGCAAGTAGGGGCTGTACTCCTTCGCATGAGCGAGGCCCTCCAGGCGAGTTCTCAGGCGCTCCAGCGCGACGCGATGGTTGGCGCGCAAGCTACCAAGCACGGGCGAGGCGGCATCGCTCAGCGTCCCGTCTGGCGCAAGTGAACGATCAAGTTGACCGCGCAGCGTCCGGATCGGTGCGATCTCTTCGGCGACTCGCTGCAAGAGCGGCCCGCCAGCGGCGAGTTCGCCGCGCAAGCGATCCCCTACGCGCAGTGTCTCAGCAACGGCGAAGAGCGCGCCGCCATCAAGGGTGCCCCCCTTCTCC
>JGI24768J34885_10000375_pt1 | contig 13145 bp, 24 predicted proteins | sample LakOntMetagenome_FD_34885 | JGI IMG/M metagenome (IMG submission 34885) | reverse complement strand
CATAATATCGTATGGGGTGTAGGAAGAGGAAGTAGTGTAGCCAGTTACTGTTTGTTTCTAATTGGCTTGCACAAAGTTGATAGTTTAAAATATAATTTAGACATCACCGAGTTCCTAAAATAAGTAAAAGACAAGGAGAAAGACATGGCAGAACGTAAAATTTATAGAACAATGCAGGGAAAGTCAATTGACTTTGACAGCTTGCGATTAGCAAACGAGCTAGTTCCAGCAGTGGGCAATATGCGTGTAAATGCTCGTGGTGATGTAATTAAGCCAAATGGTGAAATTGTTAAAACGAGAGACGACATCGCTGAAGAGAAAACACAGCAGGAAATTCAGCAAATACAACAAGTTGAAGAATTCACTGAAGATTTTGGGCCAGAGCCAGAGCTTAGTCCAGAGGAAGCACAAAAGATTCTTTCTAAAAAGAAAGTGGAGAAATAAATGGCCGTTATTAAAGGCACACTTCGACCGTTGCACGATAAAGTTCTAGTCACAGACATGAACTTTGGCGAAGAAAAAACAAAAGGTGGCATTGTATTACACAGTGACGATGGTAAAAGTAGCGGCTTACATCCACGTTGGTGTAGAGTAATTTCAGTTGGTAGTGAACAAACAGATATTAAAGTTGGCCAATGGCTACTTATGATGCACGGACGTTGGACTCGCGCTATGAAATATGAAATAGAAGAGAATGTGGAAATTAACATCCACATGATCGACTTAGAAGGCGTGTTACTGATTAGTGACTCAAAGCCAGAAGAAGACGGCGTTCGTATGGCCGTTGGAGCAATGAACTTTAATATTCCAGGATGATTATGACAAACCCCTTTAACGATCAAGAAAAATTTATGACCGCATGTGATCAATCTGTTGCTGATTGGAACAATGCTCAATTTAACATGTATGTTGATTTAATTGATGAAGAGCGNATTGAGTTACAAGAAGCAATTGATGCACGTGATAATAAAGAAATTTTAGACGCACTTACTGATATTCTTGTTGTCACTATTGGTGCAATGCACAGTGCAGGATTTAATTGTGAAGGTGCTTGGAACGAAGTCATGCGTACAAATTTTGCAAAAATTGATAGCGAAACTGGTAAAGTTCGCAAACGTGAAGACGGTAAGGTATTGAAACCTGTAGGGTGGGTGCCTCCGGAGTTAGGACAGTATTTGTCCAAATAAACTCAAAGGGACTTGACAGTCCCTTTTCTTAACTGTATAATAAAGTGAATAGGAGAATCTAATGACAAATGCAGATTTAGAGAAAGAAGTAGAATTAGCTTCTGACTTAAAAGAAAAATTAGACGTAATCGCAGGCGANAAGCCAAAGGCTAAACGTAAAAGTAAGACNACAGTATCACAGGAAGTGGCATCCCCAAGAGATGCAGATGTAACAGCTGATATTGGATCCATGGACAAAATGAAACAGATGATTGAAAAGAATGAGTCATCTACACCACAGACAACAATCGATCCAGTAGTAGCATATCCTGATGCAACTAAACACAAATATATCAGCTTTGCTAAAAGTGCATTGCGTATTATTGCAGGCGTAGTGTTGTTCACTGGAGACTTTGCCACAGCTGGTGTATTTCTTATATTAGCAGAAATTTTGGGAATTGCTGAGGAAGTAGTATAATGGGCAAAGGTAGTAGACAGCGTCCAACTACTGTTCCTATGGCAGAAGCAGATGCAAATTTTGAAAGCATCTTTGGAAAGCGTATTCCAACATATATGCGAAAAATGACTGAGGAAAAAGTAATGCAAGTTAGAGTTGAAGAAAATGTAAATGATATTGGTAAGTGCGGATGTGGTCGTAGCCCAACTGGTAAATGTATTGGGTGGCATGGCTTAACTGAAGAAATGTACCAAACCCGATTGGCAGAATTTACCGCCCTTACTGAGAATGAGAAACCTAAATCTAATTGATGCAGTAATAGCACTGCATGAAATTGCCCGAACTGTAGCAGAAGAAATAGGCGTGGGGCAACTTCACGATGACATACGTAACTGCGCAGATCGGTTACATGAGTTCTCGATTATTGACAATAAAAATAGTACAATAGCACAAGACATTATTAATAAGGCAAAAGAATGAAAGAATTATGGGTAGAAAAGTATCGTCCTAAAACTGTAGACGGTTATGTTTTTAGAGACGAAAACCAGCGTAAACAGGTCCAGTCCTGGATTAAACAGGGCAGTATTCCTCACCTGCTACTAAGTGGCAGTCCTGGCATTGGTAAAACTACCCTTGCAAAACTATTACTTAATGAACTTGAAATTCCAGAATATGATATTCTAGAAATTAACGCTTCACGTGAACGCGGTATTGGTGAAGTTCGTGAGAGGATTACTAACTTTATTCAGATGATGCCATTTGGTCCATTTAAGGTCGTGCTATTGGACGAGGCAGACTATTTGACACCGGAAGCACAGGCTGCTATGCGTGGTGTTATGGAAGAGTATTCCATGACAAGTAGATTTATTTTAACTTGTAACCACCCTAATCAAATCATTCCAGCTATTCATAGTCGTTGTCAAAGTTTCCACTTTGAAAAGATTGATCAGACAGAGTTCACTGCTCGTGTTGCTACAATCTTAGTTGAAGAAGGTGTAGATTTTGCAGTAGATACTTTGGATATCTTAGACACATATGTCAAAGTTACATATCCCGACTTACGCAAATGTATTAATCTTGTACAACAAAATGTTCGTGATGGACACTTGCTTTCTGCGTCTAGTGCAGATGCAGGTCAAAGTGAATGGCGAATTAAAATGGTTGAACTGTTTAAATCTGGTCGCATCCAGGACGCCCGTAAGCTGATATGTGCCAGCGCACGTCCAGAAGAGATTGAAAGTATCTATCGCTGGATGTATGACAATCTCAACGTGTTTAGTAAAGACGAAGAGCAACAGGATACCGCAGTTTTGATCATTAAACAAGGGTTAGTTGATCACACGTTAATTGCTGATCCTGAAATTAATCTTAGCGCAACACTTATTAAGTTAGCGAGGCTTACATGACATATTTGGTAACAGAAGCTTGCATTCAGTGTAAGTATACAGATTGCGTAGCAGTATGCCCTGTTGACTGTTTCCATGAAGGTCCAAACTTTTTAGCAATTAATCCAGACGAGTGTATTGATTGCGGAGTGTGTGTTAGCGAATGTCCTGTAGATGCAATTATTGCTGATAACGATGTAACTCAAGATGTGCCATTTTGGTTTAAGTTGAATAAAGATTTGAGCCAACAGTGGCCAGTGATTTCTCGAAAGAAAGATGCATTACCTGATGCAGAACAATTTAAAAATGTTATTGGTAAGATTGATCTTTTAAAAAAGTAATGACAAAAAGTAACTCTGCTAAAGGTCGCAACAGCTATGATTCAGAAATTGGGGATTCAGTTATCCCCTTTTTTAATCGCAATGTTACACCTTATCCTACTGAGGCGGGTGGTCCTAAGTTTGATCTAGTTCCTGTTACTAAGCAAAAAGATATCATGATTAATCATGCTCGCATGTATGCACAGCAAGAGTATGATCGTATTATGGAATTAGTTGCAGTATTAGAAAAACAAGCGCAGGATATTAAGCGCAGATTAGATGTGACCGATGCAGTACATTCTGCTGAATATCAGTTTCAAGTTGTGATGGGACAGTGTTATTGGCTTGCGTGGGACAAACGTAAACAAAAAATGTTATTGGTTCATCATGGGCCAGATGGCTGGAGTAGCGGGCCTCCAGAAGATTACGAATATCAAACCCAAGTAAAATACATGGGTGATCATACATGGATGGAGATAAAATAAGGGGCACNAGGCCCCTTATCTTTTTACTGTCAGTCTCCGTATAATTTCAAGATTTCTTTTACTGCTTCGTGTCGTTCAATATCCTTGACACTGAACTCTACTAAATCTACTGCTCTGTGGGTGTTTGTAGATTTATANTTCTCTATGAAATCAACTAATCCGTTTGCTTTTGGACGGTCGGCTTGTTGCAGGTCACCGGTAACCGCCATTTTGCTGTTTTCTCCAAGTCTAGTAAGAAGCATCTTCATTTGACTTGGCGTTGCGTTTTGCATTTCGTCTGCTATGATAAAGCTATTTTTAAAGGTTCTCCCTCTCATATAAGCCAATGGACTGATTTCCAAAATTCCGTCTTCCATCATAGTGGCAATTTCTTGCGTCGTATAATGTTCTTCAAAGACATCAAAAATTGGTCTCGTCCACGGAGCCATTTTCTCATTCAAAGTCCCGGGTAAGAACCCGTGTTCTTCATCCACTGAAACTGCTGGACGGGTGACAACTATTTTTTCGACAGTACCCTCTTGCAAAGATTTAATAGCCATCTGTACACCCAGCATAGTTTTACCCGTTCCCGCAGGACCGATAGCAAATACTATATATTTTCGGGGATTTCTTAACAGTTCTATATAGGTTTCTTGCGATAAATTGCGAGGAACTATATGAACTTGACGTTTCTTTTGTTGAAATTTCTTAATCTCAATGAGATTATTGTTTTGTGAACTATTACGTTCACGCTGTTTCGCTCTTGACAATGAACACCTCCTGTTAGATGCGACCTGCAATGATATTTAACCACCTTGGAAAAATCCTAGCTCATATGCCCAAATATCTTGCTAAATATTATCGAGGACTAAANTATGCTAGATATCATTAATGTTATTAAGAACACAAAAGAGGTTTACGGTGCAAACAGCAGCCTAAGCATTCTCAAAGACTTTGAGAGAGTACTGGACGAGCTAGATTTGTACGTATTTGAAAATTGGGAAGATGGTGAACTAGTTGCCGGTCCGACTGTTAACAGGTACACAGTAGAATGCTCATTCATGTGGCCGTATGAAAAAATGCCAAATCCAGATGGTGGTAAAAGATTGCTAGACTACGATTGTAAAGTAGTTTACAAAAGAGAAAAATTATTAACCCCAAGAAAAGTTGTAAGTCCAGACGATTATCGTCCAGGCAGTAAAAAGGGTAAAATTGACGAAAAGAAAGTTTGGGTCGTCAGTATTATGATTCCTAAGAAATTAATGCAAGACATCTATCAGGGATATGTTAAAAAAGAAAATGATAAGATGGCTGATGACATGCGTCAGCAACCTGCACAACTAGGCGATGCAATGCCAGATGCTAACGTTGAACAAAATGCGGAGATGCAACCAAATGCCTAAGCAACTTAACGAAGGTCTGAATGCCAATGACCTAAAGCATTTTGTAAACGACACATTCCTAGTTGACACATATAAGAGTAAGATGGGTGACGACAAAGACGTTGCTGTTATTAGCTTTAGAGTCAAAGACCGCTTGCCAGCATTGGACTTAATGGAATTCATCGAACGAGGATATGGGTTTGTATTAGATGCAGACATTAGTAGTGGTGAAGAGTCTGATGGAAAATATTCTGTATTTGTCGAAATTGAACGTAATAGTAGGTTAGCAGAAAATATTCAAGAAATTATTACAGGTGTTAGTAAGTTAACTGGCATTGACGATTGGCGTTATCGATACCATAAAGATTGGAAAGGAACTGCGTACAGTCTAGAAAGTATTAGTAAGAGAGTTCCGTCAAGTCCAGAACTATACGAACAGTTTTTACAAGAAGACAAGGCCACAGTGGTCAAAGAATTCTTAAGTGATGTCATGTATGACAGCATTGTTTTTGAGGGCGACACAATGACTTTACACAGACCGTTTGTTTCTGGTCTGAAATTTGAATTACGTGATGTTGGAAATTACAAAGACGTAATGAAAGAAAGTTATAGTGACGAAAAAGTAAATGAGCAAAATACTGCTCAAACAGTTTTCTTAAGTAAAATTTTTAAAAATTATGAAGTTGTTAGAATTGGCGAAAGTTTTATGATAAGACGAGATGATCAATCTATTTTGATTAAACCTTTGTAAAGGATAAAAAATGAGTTACACACTAACTAGAGACCAACTGTCTCAAATGATTCCAGGAAACCAGTACTTAGATCATTGGTTACCAGCATTAAACGAAATTCTTCCTGAGTATGGCATTGATACACCACAACGTATGGCCGCATTTATTGCACAATGTGCTCATGAATCAGGAGGCTTTAAAGCACTAAAAGAAAATTTAAATTATAAGGCAGCTACCTTACGTAAAATTTTTCCTAAGTATTTTCCAGATGATGCAACAGCAAACCGCTATGCTAGTTTGCCAAACAAGCAAGAAGCAATTGCTAACAAAGTTTATGCAAATCGTATGGGCAACGGTCCAGAAGAAAGTGGTGACGGATTCCGTTACTGTGGTCGTGGATTGATCCAATTGACAGGCAAAGAAAACTATACATGGTTTGCTGCCAGTTTAGAAATTCCAGTTGAAGAGGCAAGTGAATATTTACAAACATTTGAAGGTGCTGTACAAAGTGCTTGTTGGTTCTGGGAAACTAACAACTTGAATCAGTGGGCTGACAAGGGCGATATCCTAACACTAACAAAACGCATTAACGGCGGAACAATTGGATTAGAAGATCGCATTAAACATTACAACCACGCTTTACACGTTCTCGGAGCACATTAAAAATGTGGATATTGAGCTGGCTACCTGATAGTGCTTTACTGTACATAATAAACACAGTTTTACTAGTGGGTGCTGTTGGCTCATTTTTATCATTTTTCTTATTGCACAAAATTTTAAATAAATTTCCAGCNCTTGCTGCCTACCATTTAATAATACAAGTAGTAAGTGCAGTTCTACTCGTAGCAGGAATTTATTTTAAAGGTGGGTACAGTGTAGAAATGTCTTGGCGTGAAAAAGTTAAAGAAGCTGAAGCCAAAGTTGCTGTAATTGAAGAACAAAGTAACGAGCTTAACAAACAGCTAGAAATAGAACGTAAGAAAAAACAACAGGTTAAAGTTGAATATTACAACACTGTAAAAACACAGATTAAAGAAGTAGAAAAAGTTATTAATGCAGATTGTAGAATTGATCCAAAAGTTAATGAATTAATTAACAAGGCTGCTACTAATCCGGAGAAAGCAAAATGAAAAAATTAGTATTGCTACTATCCGTAATAGTACTAACTGGTTGTGCTACGAGTGTTCCGGTTGTACCTAAGTGGCCAGATGTTCCTAAAGAGCTATTAGAATCGTGTCCAGATCTAAAAATAATGGATCCTGCTAACGACAAACTAAGCACAATAGTAGACACAGTGGCTGACAACTATAACGAATATTACAAGTGTAAAGATAAAGTAAACGACTGGGCTGTTTGGTATAAGGGACAGCAAGAACTTTGGAAAACACTTAAATAAAGTTAGTATATTAAGGAGCGATGATGGAAGATAAAAAATTACTCAAGTGGGTATTCATTATATTGTTGGCACCACTTGTGTTATCATATTTTAGCAACGGTGGAGAAAGTTTTAGATACCCTTGCCAAAATCCAGAAAACTGGGACAAGCAAATGTGTAAAATGCCAACGTGCGATGTAACACGTACTTGCCCAGAACACATTTTTAAAGGTCAACGTGACCCAAGACTAGGACCACCAAAAGATGAACCAAATAAAACAATTTCTAGTCCGACTCCAGCAGCGAGTTTTGGACCTACTTTACAAGGAGCAAACTGTGGAAAATAATAACACACCTCTAGTTTACACTGAAGAACAATTAATGGCTCGACTAAAATTCTTTATCGGCATCTGTCTATCATTGACATTGTTTGGTATTGTATTCGTTGTGCTTTACTCATTAATCTTCGTAACACAACCGTTAAACGCTATTAGTCCAATTGACCAAAAGTTCTTTGAACTAATTATTCCTATTGCTACATTCTTAACAGGTACACTAAGTGGTATTATGTTAGCAGGTGGTGATAAGGATGCACAAAAGCAAGCACTAGCAGCCGCTAACAAAGGTTGGGATCGTCCGCCAGCACCAGTAGCACCAACACCAAGCGCACCTGTTTCAAGTGGTGGATTTGGCAGTGCTCCATTAGGCGGTAATAGTGCAAGTACATTTAGCGCACCAAGTTTTGTAGCACCGTCATTTAGTGTTCCAGCAACAGTGGGTATGTCATCTACAGGGAAACCAATGCCTGTACAGCCTCCACAGCCAGAACTATAATTTAGATAATTGGAGCGAACAATGTCTNAGTTAAGTCTGTCGGAACAGAAAAAAGAAGACTGGATGAACAGTAAATGGCGTCCAGCCATGGGGTGGATGTACATGCTAGTCTGTATATCAGACTTTGTCATCTTTCCAATATTGTGGAGTCTTGTACAAGTATTGGGCGATGGCAAAGTAGAAACACAATGGTCACCAATTACACTGCAAGGTGCTGGACTATTCCACATGGCTATGGGTGCTATTTTAGGTATTGCGGCTTACGGTCGTACACAAGAAAAATTAGGTGATAAAGCAGGCAACACCATGTCTGCACCAAGTACACCTTCTCCTAGTATTCCGGCGCAAAGCACAAGTTTTACACCGGCACCAAGTTGGGGCACAACTCCAGCAACAACAGTTAGTAGTACTGGCAAATTAATGCCAGTTCAAGCAAACCAACCTGAACTTTAAAGGAAAATAAAATGAAAACATTATTAGCATTGATATTAACAGCGGCATTCGCTATGCCTGCAATGGCTGCTGAAGAAGCACCAAAAACTAAAAAGGCTTGCGTAACTCAAAAGGACGCTAAGACTGGAAAAGAAAAAGAAGTTTGCAAAACTATTAAAATACACAAGAAACACGAAGGCACAGCAGTAGATGGTGCAACTAAAGATGCAAAGGCGCCAGCTAAGAAATGAGAGTTGCAGCCTTAATACTAGTGGTATCCTTAACTGGCTGTGCTAGTGTTAAGGAGATGATTCCTAGCTTTTCTGATACTAACCAATCTGCAAAGATCATTGACGTTAGACAAAGTGTAGCAGTTCTTGATTGTACTCAAGAACATGCTCCGCAAGTTAAACGTATCAAAGATAATTTACAATGGTTCCAGTTGTATAGTGAGAGTAAAGGTTGGAGACAGACTGATGTTATCAAATTGGTCAAACCAATTCAAGATACAACTGATGACTTTTATAAGCGCAGTTTAGATAAGCAGGGCAGTACAAGTTATTGTGAAATTAAAAAGAAAATTTTAACTACACAAACTGAAAAGGCAGCGGCAGCAATTTTAGGGAGATTCTAAATGATTGATGATTTATTCGTATTAGCAGGACAAGAAGGGCCAGTTGCTGAACGTGCTCGCTTTGCATTACAATTAACTGAACAGTTTAATAAAGGCGAAATTAGTCAAAGCGAGTATCAAGAACTTATGTTAGATTTAACTCGTTTAGATGAAGTTAGTGAACGTGCCAGTTCAATTGAAACTAAAACAATGTTGGTAACTGCAATTTACGCCGTTGCACAATTAGCGTAATTTTTATCAACTTTCAAAAGGCAGCTTGACAGTTGCCTTTTTTTGTTATATAATAGTGCTATGAAAGACTACTACGGAATACTTGGCGTACCAAAAACAGCTGGTCAGGATGAAATCAAGAAAGCTTTTCGAAAAGCCGCAATGCTTCATCATCCTGACAGAGGCGGCGACCAAGCAAAATTTAAAGACATAAGTGAAGCTCATGACATTTTGAGCGATACACAAAAAAGAATGATGGTGGATCAAGGCGTTGATCCTCTGAACCCGCACCAAAATCAACAAAGGCATCATAATAGTCCTTTTGAATTCCATTTTGGTGGAGGCGGCAATCCACACATGGAGGACATCCTTAGGGGGTTTGGATTTGGTGGCTTTGGTCAACCACAACCACAAAGAAAAAACAAATCACTTAATATCAATTTAAGGCTTACACTGGAAGAAGTGTATTCTGGCGTGACCAAAGAACTTGAGTTAACATATCCTGGCAATAGCACAAAGACAATTAAATTAGAAATTCCTAAAGGAGTTGATAATAATGTCACTATTAGATACGAGGGTATGGGTGATCGCAGTAATCCAAATTTGCCGCCAGGTGACTTGTTAGTTAATATTAATGTTGCTCCACATCCTATTTTTGCAAGAGAAGGACTGAATCTATTACGTGATGTAGTAATTGATTGCTTCTCTGCTATCACTGGGACAACTGCTTCTTTCTCTACATTAGATAATAGACAGTTGCAGGTTAATATTCCTGCTGGAGTTCAACCTGGCACAACATTGGGATTGAAAAACGAAGGCATACGTGATAGCAATGGCAATATTGGAAAGTTGTATGTTCGAGTCAATGTACAAATACCAACAAATATAACTCCAGAAATTATAGATTTAGTTGAAAAAATAAAAGGTAAAATGTAATGGCGTTATCAATTGTAAAATACCCAAACCCAATTTTAGATGAGCAGATGCCAGATTTTGATTTTGAAAATCCAATTATGGATCCAAAAGAATTAGAAACAGAAATGTTAGCATGTATGTTTGCATATGGTGGTATTGGTTTGGCAGCACCGCAAGTTGGTATTAGAACCAGAGTGTTTACAATGGGGCATCCAACTCTATTAGCAAATAGTTTAGCAGTTTTTAATCCAGTTATTATTGACTGCGGAACTGATTTGCGAGAAATAGAAGAAGGTTGCTTGAGTTTTCCCAATGTTTATGCTAAAATAAAGCGTCCAAGCTGGATAGAGGTTAAGTACTTTAACAGTAATGGTGAAGAAGTAATCCATAGATTAGAAGGTTATAACTGTGTTTGCTTCTTACACGAAATGGACCATTTNAATGGCATTGTATTCAAAGACAGGCTTAGCCAATTAAAATGGGCTATGGNAATTAAAAAATCAAAAAAGGTAATCCGATATGCTTGAACCAAATGACGACTTAGAACAAATTTTTGAGAAAGCAGTACTGACTGCCTTAGAGTATAAACATCAGTATATAACTTTAGAGCATTTTCTTTACAGCATGATCAAAGATGAAAATTTTGGTCGTATTTTAAAAGAATATGGCACTGATGTAGATGACTTAAATTCTAAATTAGAAAACTATATTGTTAACGAACTGATCAGTATCGTTGACATGAATTTAACTACACGACCAAAGAAAACTAACAGTGTTGAACGAATGCTAAATCGTGCATTTACACAAACATTGTTTGCTGGTCGTACAACGATCGAGCCANTGGATTGCTTCTTGAGCATCCTGCANGAAAAGAAAAGTCATGCGGCGTTTTATCTACGCAGTGCTGGCATTGAGAAAGACAAGTTTATTGATTATATCAATAAAGAAAATCTCAATCAAATTTCTGAAGAAGGCGAAAACATTCCAGAAAATAAACTAGAAGCAATCATTAACAATTTCTGTACTAACTTGAATAATAAAGTTAAACAGAAACAGATTGATCCAGTTATTGGTCGAGATAAAGAACTTGAAGAAATGCAGTTAGTGTTAGCACGTAGACACAAAGCAAACGTGATGCTAATTGGTGATCCTGGTGTTGGTAAGACAGCATTGGCAGAAGGTCTTGCACGTAAAATTGTAGAAGGCAACGTTCCTAACTTTATTAAAGATCACACAGTTTTTACATTAGATATNAGTTCATTGCTTGCAGGTTCAAAATATCGAGGTGATTTTGAAGAACGTTTGAAAACAGTACTTACTGCAATTCAAAAGCGTAAAAAAGTTATTTTGTTTATTGATGAGGCACACATGATGAATGGTGCTGGAGCGTCAAGTGGTCAAAGTAATGATATGGCAAATATGCTAAAGCCAGCACTTGCCAAAGGCGGCTTTAAAGTTATTGCTAGTACTACATGGGAAGAATATCGCAAGCACTTTGAAAAGGATCGTGCATTGATGCGTCGATTCCAACGTGTTACAGTTGGCGAGCCTGATGAAGAAACAGCAATTAAGATTCTCAAAGGTCTCAAGAAATATTATGAGAAACATCACGGTGTTAAGATCACTAATCAAGCAATTATTGACAGTGTAAAATACAGCATGAAATACATGAGTGACAAGATGTTGCCAGATAAGGCAATTGATTTGATCGACTGTGCATGTGCTCGCTTCAAAGTAAAAGACGAAGAAGGCGGTATTGTTGACCACGATGAGATTGTATTTGAAGTTGCTAAAATTACTGGCTTGCCACTTGAGCAAATTGCCAGTAAAGAAACTAAAGTCATGCAAGACTTAGAGACAAGTATTAAGGCAGAAGTTTATGGCCAAGATACAGCAGTGGATACATTGTTGGATAAGATCTTTATTGCACAAGCTGGTCTAAAGTCGCACAATAAACCAGTTGGTAGCTTCTTGTTTGTAGGACCTACTGGCTGTGGTAAGACTGAAACAGCAAAAGTGCTGTCTAATAAGATGAATGTGAAACTTATCCGCTTTGATATGAGTGAATTCCAAGAGAAACACTCTGTTGCAAAGTTTATTGGTGCCCCTCCAGGATACATTGGCTTTGAAGATAACGCAGGTCAGCTTATTACAACATTGCAAGAGAATCCTAATTGTGTATTGTTGCTAGATGAGATTGAAAAGGCGCATCCAGATGTGAGTAATGTTATGTTACAACTTATGGATAATGGCTTTGTAACAGGATCTAATGGTAAGAAAGCAGACGCACGTAACGCTATCATTATCATGACCAGTAACTTGGGTGCTACTGCNAGTGAGAAAAAGAATATTGGCTTTGGTGACCAGGATAAACTGGGTGAAACTGACACAGCCGTTAACACATTCTTTGCTCCNGAGTTCCGTAATCGCTTAGACGGTATCATTAAGTTTAAGAAACTTGAACACGGTGTTATGGTCAAGGTTGTTGANAAGTTTATTACTGAAATGAATTCGCTTGTCAGTGACAAGAACGTGTTTGTACAGTTGTCTGACCAAGCAAAAGAGTACTTGATTGATAAGGGATTTGACCCTAAGATGGGTGCTCGTCCGTTGCATCGTATTATTGACGATAAAATTAAGCGTCCATTAAGCCGTGAAATTTTGTTTGGTCGTTTGGTCAACGGTGGCATTGTTAAAGTTGAGTTTGTTAATGATACATTGACATTTGACTACTTAGACCCGTTACCTGTTGAAGCAGATTTAGCTATTCCTGAAGAGGACGTCCTTGAAGACTAAAAATTTTGTAACTAAAAAGCTATTTTATAAGAAATGGCTTTACA
>JGI24768J34885_10000373_pt1 | contig 13169 bp, 13 predicted proteins | sample LakOntMetagenome_FD_34885 | JGI IMG/M metagenome (IMG submission 34885) | reverse complement strand
GGACTAATTGAAGGCCTGACTAAAGTGTTTTACCCCGAGGCCTCCAACACTGTCATTTTTATAATCATGACCATTGTTCTCCTTATAAAGCCTAACGGACTGTTTGGTACTCAGAAGTAACACAATGACCACAGCCACGACACCATCTTTCAAAACCCAATCTTTCACCCACCAATGGGTAGCCTTTGCCATTATGGTTTTGGTTTTACTGATAGCTCCAATATGGATCTATCCAATTTTCATCATGAAAGTGATGTGTTTTGCGCTATTTGCGTGCGCCTTTAATCTGTTAATTGGATTTGGTGGATTGTTATCTTTTGGGCATGCGATGTTTTTGGGAACGGCTGGATATGTTTCAGCGCATGCTGCAAAGGTTTGGGGTTGGAACCCAGAGTTAGCAATTCTTTTCGCCACAGCCTGCTCGGCCCTGCTTGCGCTGGTAATAGGTTCTTTAGCTATTCGAAGGCAAGGTATTTACTTTGCAATGATCACATTGGCATTTTCGCAAATGATGTTTTTTTTCTATTTGCAGACCCCTTTCACCGGCGGGGAGGATGGTATTCAAAGCGTTCCACGCGGAAAGCTATTTGGTTTCTATGACTTGGCGGAAAACACCAATATGTACATTTTTGTGCTGGTGATTTTCTTAATAGGTTTTGCGCTTATCTGGCGCGTCATCCATTCACCCTTTGGACAAATTCTTAAAGCTATACGTGAAAACCAAGACAGGGCAATTTCCCTTGGCTTCGACACAGATCGCTACAAGTTAATTGCATTCATTATTTCTGGTGCTCTAGCTGGAACAGCTGGTGCGACCAAGTCATTGGTTTTCCAGTTGGCCTCACTCACGGATGTTCACTGGAACATGTCAGGTGAAGTGGTATTGATGACTTTGTTAGGTGGTCTAGGTACCTTATTCGGACCGGTGGTCGGCGCTGCCATCATCATCACCATGCAAAACTACTTAGCTCAATTCGGCTCGTGGGTCACCATTATTCAGGGCGTTATTTTTGTCATATGTGTTTTGGCCTTTCGGCGTGGAATAGTCGGCGAAATTGCCTTTTGGCTGAAGAAGCCTCTCTAAATCCCACTTCATAGAATTTAAAACTGGCTGTTCATTAAGTCAAGTGCTCATGTCTGAACGTGTTATTCCCTTGATAGACCAGCGGCTCACCGCCTTGACAGCCCAAGTTCCACCGCATAGTTGGCCTGGTGGCTTACTGTCGGACCTACGTAATCGCCCTCTGCATGACTTACGCATCAGCGTGACAGACCGCTGTAACTTTCGATGCAATTACTGCATGCCCAAAGAAGTCTTTAACAAAGACTATCGCTACCTGCCCCACGGCGATTTGCTGAACTTTGAAGAAATCACACGTCTTGCCAAAGTGTTTGTTGACTTAGGTGTGCGCAAAATTCGTCTCACAGGTGGCGAACCCTTACTTAGAAAAAACTTAGAAATTTTGGTAGCACAGTTGGCGCAAATTCAAACGCCAGATGGATCCAAACTCGATTTAACCCTGACCACCAATGGTTCACTCCTCACTAAAAAAGCCCAACAACTTAAAGATGCAGGCTTAGACCGCATCACCGTCAGCCTGGACGGCTTAGACGATGCGGTGTTTCGGGCTATGAATGATGTGGATTTTCCCGTCCGTGATGTGCTCGATGGAATTGAGGCCGCACAACAAGCTGGCTTAGGCATCAAAGTCAATATGGTGGTGAAGCGTCAGACAATACCAACCAAATTGTTCCTATGGCCAAGCATTTCCGCGGAAGCGGCATTGCATTGCGATTTATTGAATATATGGATGTGGGCGTCACCAATGGTTGGCGCATGGACGAGGTACTGCCATCTGCAGACGTGGTTGCTTTGGTTCAGCAGGCCTACCCGCTAATCCTGTTGCCCGAGAGCGTCACGGGTGAAACAGCGCAACGCTGGGGGTATGCAGACACAACTGGCAACTTTGATCCCGCCTTGGGAGAAATCGGTGTGATCAGCAGCGTCACGCAAGCGTTTTGCGGAACATGTAACCGCGCGCGCTTATCGACTGAAGGTAAGTTGTACCTGTGCTTGTTTGCCAGCCTTGGCTACGATTTGCGTGAACTCATGCGTGACAGAGAGGCTTCTGATACGCAACTAGCCTCTTCGATCGCGAATATTTGGAACCATCGCGATGACCGTTATTCTGAATTGCGCACAAGCATTGCGCCCGATGCAAATCAGAAACCTCGGCGTGTTGAGATGAGCTACATAGGGGGTTGAGCCAGTGTCCACTATGGTTTCTTCTCAAGACATCACCGGTATTATTTTGGCGGGTGGACGTGCCAACCGAATGGGTGGCGTCGACAAAGGTTTACAAAACTTCAACGGTATTGCGCTTGCTTTGCATACCCTGATGCGACTGAGCCCACAAGTCTCTGATGTGATGATCAACGCCAACCGCAATCTCTCTGCGTATGAATCGTTTGGCGCCTCGGTTTGGCCTGATCCAAATTCTGACTTCGCGGGACCTCTTTCAGGTTTTCTAGTGGGTCTTGAGCGTTGTGAGACGCCCTATCTATTGACTGTGCCATGTGATACGCCTCGCTTTCCAATCGACTTAGCCAACCGTCTGGCTGATGCGCTGGAAGCCAACGATGCAGAAATCGCCATGGCTGCTGGCTATGAAACCGACGCCCAAGGCAACCGCGCCATCCGCACACAACCTGTGTTTTGTCTCCTGCGCAGTGAATTACTAGAAAGCTTGGTGAAATTCACCCATGGTGGTGGACGCAAGATAGATGCGTGGACCGCCCAGCACAAAACTACGGTGGTGAATTTTGATAAACCCACTGACGACCCATACGCTTTTGCAAACGCCAATACTGTGCAAGAGTTGGTCAACCTAGAAGCCCTTCCTTCCGCATGAAAAGTTTGGACGAGATTGCGCAAGCGCTCCAAGGCTTTGATCCGCAAGCTTTGAGCGTAAACAAAGCGCAAGAATTCATTCAACACCTAGTACAAACGCTTCCAGCCATTGCTTTAGAAGAGCTTCCACTTATGCAGGCCTTAGGTCGCATAGTTGCAGAAGACATCATTTCTCCTATCAACGTTCCAGCGCACGATAACTCTGCCATGGATGGTTTCGCGTTTGATGGTGCGCAGTTAGGTACCTCGCCGTTGAAGTTGCGTGTGGTTGGCAAAGCGCTCGCGGGTAAAGCTTGGCAAGGCAGCGTGGCGAGAGGTGAATGCGTCAAGATCATGACGGGCGCTGTGATGCCCCTAGGTCTAAACACTGTCATTGCCCAAGAATTCACCACAGTCAATACATCTGGCATTGAGACAATCGTAGAGATCCCTGCAGGTCTCCTTCAAATTGGTGACAACCGACGCAAAGCGGGTGAAGACTTGCAACGCGGCCTCCCAGCCTTGACTGTAGGCAACGCACTTACGCCTGCCGCATTAGGTTTGGTTGCTAGCCTTGGAATAGCCAAAGTCAAGGTGTATCGACAACTACGCGTCGCCTACTTTTCAACCGGCGATGAAGTATTGAGTTTGGGTGACGCTATGCGTGAAGGCGCGGTGTATGACAGCAACCGCTACACCGTGTTTGGTCTATTGAGCCGCATGGGCTGTGAAGTGATCGACATGGGCGTGGTGCGTGACGACCCTGTGCTGTTAGAACAAGCTTTCAGCAAAGCCTCAGAAACTGCAGATGTCATCATCACCAGCGGTGGCGTGAGCGTTGGCGAAGCAGATTTCACCAAAGCCATGATGAAAAAACTTGGCGATGTGGCGTTTTGGAAAATAGCCATGCGTCCAGGCCGTCCTATGGCAGTTGGCCGTTTAGGTAACTGCATTTTGTTTGGCTTGCCCGGAAACCCAGTGGCAGTGATGGTGACATTCTTAGCGTTTGTAAAACCAGCCTTAATTCAAATGATGGGAGGCTTACCAAGTTCAACGCCTTACTTGCGTGCAAAAAGCGCAGTAGCGTTAAGAAAAAAACCAGGACGGACCGAATACCAAAGAGGCTTTGTTCGCGCTCTGCCAGATGGCACTTTGCAAGTCGACGCCGCCGGCAACCAAGGTTCTGGCGTCTTACGTTCTATGGTCGAAGCCAATGGACTTATTGTTTTACACCACCACCAAAGCAATGTAGCGGCTGGTGATGAGTTAGATGTGATGATGTTTGAGGGTGCGATTTAACACCCAATGAATCAGGTCTTTGAGTCACCCGTCAAGTGACTCAGGCTCCCACCTCGACATCTTCATGGCGCGTAGTGATTGCCCCAGGAATCGATTTACGCGCAAAGAATGTGTACATAGTCGGCACCACAAAGATGGTGAGCAATGTACCCAAGCTCATGCCACCCACAATCACCCAACCAATTTGTTTGCGGCTCTCAGCACCCGCTCCTGTTGCAAGTGCTAGGGGAATAGCACCCAGCACCATCGCGCCAGTGGTCATCAAAATAGGACGCAAGCGCAATGTTGCAGATTGTTTAACGGCCTCCAGTGCGTCCAACCCTTCTGCTCGCAGTTGATTAGCAAATTCCACAATCAAAATACCGTGCTTGGTAATCAACCCTACCAAAGTAATCAAACCAATTTGGCTAAACACATTGAGCGTTCCGCCACTCAATTGCAGCGCAAGCAAGGCACCGACCATCGACAACGGCACAGAAAACAAGATCACCAGAGGATCCACAAAGCTTTCAAACTGCGCGGCCAAAACCAAGAAGATGAAAAACAAGGACAAGATAAACACAATCACCAAGGACCCAGACGTCTTTACAAACTCACGCGAAGTGCCATTCAAGTCGGTGGCGTAACCAGGCTTTAGTACTTTTTTGGCGGTTTCGTTCATAAAAACGATGGCTTCCCCCAATGAATAGTTAGGCGCAATGTTCGCGGTGATGGATGCGCTGCGTCTTTGGCCAAAATGGTTCAGTTCACGCGGTACCACCACCTCTCTGATACGCACCAATGCAGACAAAGGAATCATCGCGTCGTTGCGGCCACGCACGAAAATGTGCTCAATGTCGTCCGGTGTATCCCGACCCGACAGTGCGGTCTGAACCATCACGTCGTATTGGTCACCTTCTCGCTTGTAACGGGTGACTTGTCTGCCCCCCATCATGGTCTCGACTGCGCGGGCGATATTCTCGACAGGCACACCCATATCGGCAGCACGTTCACGGTCTACGTCCATGCTGATCTCTGGTTTGTTCAAGCGCAGATCCGTATCCACACTCACAATGCCGGGGTTCTTCGCAATTTCTTCTTGTAAGGAGCGCACTACTTGGGCAAGGTTTTGGTAGCTGTCTGTGGTGACGATCACGAAATTCAAAGGACGGTCACGGAAGGGTTGTCCAAGCGATGGCGGAGTGATCGGAAATGCCGTCACGCCAGGCAAGCCTGCAATAGAAGGCGTCATTTCACGGGCAATTTCTAAGGTGGTTTTTGTACGTTGCTCCCATGGAGCTGCACGATAAAACACATTGCCTTGCGCCACCGTAGGGTTACCCACCACCGTAAAAATACGATCAAACTCGGGGTACTTGTTGCCCATGCGTTCAAGGGCTTGGGCATAGCGGGTGGTGTAGTCCATCGTGGCCCCGTCTGGGCCATTGATGACCGTCAAAATAACACCACGGTCTTCGAGCGGTGCCAACTCACTTTTTGTGGTTTTTAGCAAGATATACGAACCAACACCAGCCATCACCATCACAGCTACCACCAACCAACGACGCGACACATGTCGCCCCATTACGCTTCCAGAACTCAAAGTCCAGCCCAAAACTTGGCCGTATTTCTGAGACAGTTTTTGCAAGAACTTTTCCATGGTTCGGTCGAACCAAGTTGGATTGTTGACATGCTTCAACATAATCGAGCACATCATGGGTGTCAGAGTCAAAGCCACAAAACCCGAAACAATGACGGAACCAGCCAAAGCCAGAGCAAACTCAGTGAACAATTTGCCAGTGCGACCTGGTGTAAAGGCAAGCGGTGCATACACGGCTGCCAATGTCAAAGTCATTGCTACAACGGCAAAGCCTACCTCTCGGGCGCCACGAATAGCCGCATGAAAAGGTGCCATTCCATTTTCAATATGCCTAAATATGTTTTCTAAAACAACAATCGCATCGTCCACAACCAAACCAATGGCGAGAACCAAGGCCAGCATAGTTAGGGTGTTCACAGTGAACCCACACAAAGCCATCAAGGCGAATGTGCCAATGAGGCAAACCGGTATGGTGACCAAGGGAATGATGGAGGCGCGGAAGGTTCTTAAAAAAAGAAAAATTACCAGCGCAACCAACACCATCGCCTCGATGATGGTTTCATACACGGCCTTGATCGATCGATCGATAAACACCGAGTTGTCGTTGGCAATTTCAATCTCAATGCCAGGCGGAAGATTTTCTTTAATCTTCGGAATCATCTTACGCACAGCCGCGCTGAGGTCAAGAGGATTGGCCGTGGCGTTACGAATAACACCAAGGGTGATGGCTTCGCGACCATTTAAACGCGTCGATGTGCGCTCCGACAAGGGCCCTTGCTCGACACGCGCAACATCGCCAATACGAATCGGCATGCCGTTGATGGCTTTGATCACGACTTGCCTGAACTCTGCAGGCTTTTGAAGGTCTGTTGCCGCTGTCACGTTGAATTCGCGGAACTTGCTCTCAATACGCCCTGCAGGAACTTCCACATTGGAGCGACGCAAAGCATCTTCCACATCTTGCGTTGTCAATTTGTAGGAAGCCAAACGGTCTGGGTCTAACCAAATGCGCATCGCAAATTTACGTTCGCCAAAGACACGGACATCTGAAGCACCCGGTGCAGTTTGCAACATGGGCTTGGCAATGCGNTTGGCGTAATCGCTTAACTGCATCACGTCCATATTGTCGGCACTAAAGGACAGCCAAATTACAGGGAAAGCATCGGCTTCCACCTTGGCGATCACAGGCTCGTCAATACCTTGGGGCAAACGTTGGCGCACGCGACTCACCTTGTCACGCACATCGGCCGCGGATGAATCGGCATCACGCGTCAAAACAAAGTTCACGGTGATTTGGCTTTGCTCTTGGCGACTGATCGATGTGATGACGTCAACGCCCTCGATACCTGACAACGAGTCCTCAAGAACCTTGGTAACTTGGGATTCCACCACCGCGCTCGACGCGCCGGTGTATTTGGTCTCAACCGTCACCACTGGGTTGTCGATCTTGGGGTACTCGCGCACATTCAAACGTGTATAGGAGACAAAGCCCACCAAGACGATCAACAGCGACAAAACAGTCGCAAAGACGGGACGACGAACAGAGGTTTCAGAGAGTTGCATAGCGCCTCACGAGTAACGGTTAACGGCTTGCGCCTGAGGCGGGGGAATTGGCTGCAGCCCCTGATGCCCCTCCGGTTACAGGAGCTGATGCGGCCGATGCAGCCGCAGCAGGCGGTTTGCCCAACTCAACAACCCGCAGAGGCGTACCGTCTTTTTGCAATCGCTGTTGACCGGCGACCACCACTGGCTCGCCTTCATTCAAGCCTTCGGTAATTTCTACTTGACCGCCACGACGAATGCCGAGCTTCACCTCGGTGCGTTTGGAAACGTACAAGGTGCCGGGAGGAATTTCTGGAGCGCTGGCAGTGGCGCTAGCAGGCTGTGCAGGCATCTCCGAAGGCGAAATGGCCCTAATGACGAACTGTTTGCCACCTTGGGGAACGATGGCTTCTTCTGGCACCACCAGTGCGTCTGGCTTGACCGCAAATACCGCAGAGACGCGGGCAAACATTCCCGGTCTAAGGGGACCTGAGGGATTAGAGCCGGAAGGTGCGACACGCGTGCGATCAAACTGGCTGGGAGGGCAACCAAGGCTTTGAGGCGAAGGTAAATTGAACGTGCCGCTGACGGGGCCGTTGCTAGCACCAGCATTGTTGGCGGGTTTGTTGGACTTGCCGTCGGCAACTTTTGAGGGGTTAGTCGCTGGTGGGTTTTTACTAGCGGGCTGAGCCGGCGCTGGGGCTGCGCCAGACGGTGCGCCGGGCTTAGCTGGTCCGCCACCAGCAGCGCTGCCATCAGGCTTTTTGCCGCCTGGAGGGGAGATGGGCTCTCCAGGGCCATTGGCCAGAACAGCACGCATTCCGATGGAACGTCCGTTGGGTTCGATCAAAGGATCAAGCGCTTCTACCTTGGCTTTAAATAGACGTCCAGGCAAAGCGTCAATTTTGAGTTCGACAATTTGTCCCGGCGAAAGCTTAGCTTGGTAACGCTCAGGCAACCTGTAGTCGACATACAACATGCCGATGTCTTCTAGGTTGATCAGATCAGCGCCGTCTTTGACAAAGTCGCCCACGTTGATATTGCGAATACCGACCACGCCACTAAACGGCGCCACGATACGCATGCGTTCCAAGCGGGCGCAGGACAAACTCACCTGCGCTTCTGAAACTTGTAGGCCTGCGGCACTTTCGTCCAAAACCCTTTGTGCCACAAAGTTTTGAGCGACCAACTCTTGGTTACGTTTGTGGTTGGCTTTAGCGATAGACAGTTGCGCGAGCGATTGCTGTACCTCCGCCCGTTGCAAGGTGTCGTCGAGTTGCACCAACACTTGACCCACATTCACCCGAGTACCGTCGCCAAACCCTAAAGCCAAAATGCGTCCAGCCACTTCTGGACGCATCATCACGTTTTGGCGTGAGCGTAAGGTGCCCACCGCTTCGGCATCATCACGCAAGAGCATCTTTTTAACGTTGACTAACTCAACACCTACCGCTCTGCCACCAGCGCCGGCAGGCACCGTGATACCCATCGGAGATTTGTTGGCGTTTTGGTACCACCAAGCCACAGAGGATGCCGTCAGAATGCCTGCAACAGCAACAATGGTGTAGATTTTTTTAGATGCCATTTTGGGGAGATTTAAGATGCGAAAAAGCTATTAAATGTAACAGCCATAAAGGGTTTTTGCTTTCTAAAACACAGGACAGTTAATGTCACTTTTGAGACAGCGCTTGGTCCACCCCCAGATTCGCCAACGCATCCGCCCGCTCGTTGTCCACATGCCCCGCATGCCCCTTGACCCAATGCCAATGGATATCGTGGACGCCCCGATGCACCAATTCGTCTAGCCTTTGCCACAAGTCTGCGTTTTTCACCGGTTGCTTGGCAGCGGTACGCCAGCCACGGGCTTTCCAACCGTGGATCCACTCNGTAATGCCTTTGCGCACATATTCGCTATCTAGGTAGAGCGCCACGGCACAGGGATATTTCAAAGACTCAATGGCGCGAATAACAGCGGTGAGTTCCATTCGATTGTTGGTGGTGTCAAGTTCACCGCCAAAGATCTCTTTTTTATGGCCTGCAGGTGTACGAAGCAAAGCGCCCCAGCCGCCAGGGCCAGGATTACCTTTGCAGGCGCCGTCTGTGTAGATTTCTACTTCTTTCATTCCATCTCTTTGGATGCTGTTGTGACCGCTGCCGCCGCCCGCTGTTTGGATTTCTTCCAAACGGGGGAGATCAAACGCATCCCCCGCACCCGCTTGACCGCCTGAACAAAGTAAACTGCGCCAGACAAAGGCCACCATCGGCTGCCCACGGTATCCATCCAGCGCATACGTTGTAGCCACCGGTCTGAGCGAAGCATGGGTCGAAAACAACCGCTGGTGTGATGGTCCACCTCAAAACTCAATAGCTTGAGCCAGTCTCGAATCCGACGCTGACTGATTAAATCACCAAATTCCGGTACGCCTCGCCCCAAAGCTTTGCTGGCACCCCATAGGCTTAAGGGTTCCATGCCGGCAATGACCACCCGTCCCTCCGGCACTAAGACACGCTCCACCTCGCGCAAAGTGGCGTGCGGGTCAAAACTCAATTCCAAGGTATGGGGCAAGACAACCAAATCCAAGCTGGCATTTTTGAAAGGAAGTGCCTCGTAATTTGTTAAAAACAAGGGCTTATCCAAGACAATACCGTTTGGCAAACCATCGCACGCCATAAATTTATGCGGCATGCGATTTGCGCCCAAGGCATTGCATTGTGGCAAACCCAATTGCAAGGCATGAAAGCCAAAGACATCTGATACAACTAGGTCAAAATGCTTTTGTTCCCACGCTAGCATGTATTGTCCTGGCGGTGTTTGGAGCCATTCGTGCAAACTATCGGTTTTTAGAAATGTGGACGCCATGAAACTCGTTGCAATACCTGCTTTTTCAGACAACTACTTGTGGTTGTGGCACCAAGACGGTCTCGCTGTGGTGGTCGATCCGGGGGATGCCAAACCAGTGAGGGANGTTTTGAGCCGCGAGGGACTCAATTTGACCGCGATTCTAGTCACCCACCACCATGCAGACCATATCGGTGGTGTGGATGAACTTCGAGAGGCAACTGGCGCACAGGTGTTTGGCCCGGCGCGGGAAAACATTCCCGAACCGCTGATCCCCGCATTGCCTGACGCACCCTTTCAACTTTTAGGTCAAACCGTTCAGGTNATTGACGTGCCTGGNCACACTTCTGGACACATCGCCTACTTTTTGCCCGACGCGCCTCAAGCGCCCGTGCTTTTTTGTGGTGACACGCTGTTTTCTGGNGGATGCGGGCGCATTTTTGAAGGAACGGCTGAACAAATGCTGGCGTCGTTAGATGCTTTGGCCGACCTGCCCGCCAACACACGTGTATGTTGCGCGCACGAGTACACTATTTCCAACTTGAAATTTGCCCTTGCGGTAGAGCCAAATAACCAAGATCTGCAAAACTACCACGCGCATTGCAAAAGTTTGCGCGCGCAAGATATCCCCACCCTGCCAGCTGATTTGGGAAATGAGTTGAAGATCAATCCATTTCTCAGAAGCCGCACCCCAACCGTGCGGCAATCTGTGGCACAACACGCTGGCCTCTCTGCGCAAACACAGAACAATGACATCACCCTATTTGCCGCTCTGCGGGAATGGAAAAACAACTTCCGATGAGAATCTTTTCAATAGCCATCACGCTAGCCCTTGGCTTAGCAACGCTCCAAGGTTGCGCGCCCTTACAACCCCTCACTGTTTCACCCACCGCAGTAATCACTGAGGCTGTGACTGTGGCTGTGGCTGTGGCTGATAAGCCTGCAGACTTGAGCCCTATTGGCAAAACCAATGTGACAGGCAATACGGTTGCCAACCTCAACCTGCCCAACGATTTATGGGAACGCATACGCAAGGGCTACAAAATGCCCAACCTAGAAACCGATCTGGTGGTCGATCGCACGCAGTGGTATGCCGCCAAGACGGACTATTTACAGCGCATGGGAGATCGCTCTAGCAAATACCTCTTTCACATTGTTGAAGAACTCGAACAACGCAATATGCCTACCGAGTTGGCGTTGCTCCCTTTTATAGAGAGTGCTTTTAACCCCCAAGCTGTATCCAGCGCGCGCGCCACTGGCATGTGGCAATTCATGCCTGCTACAGGTAAAAGTTTTGATCTAAAACAAAACGTTTTCCGTGACGACAGACGTGATGTACAAGCCTCTACGCGCGCCGCTTTGGACTATTTAGAACGCCTCTACAAACAGTTTGGCGATTGGCACCTTGCCTTGGCTGCCTACAACTGGGGCGAAGGCAATGTGGGCAAAGCGATTGCGCGCAACCAACGCGCCGGCCTCCCCACTAGCTACGTCGATCTCAACATGCCCATGGAAACGCGTATGTATGTGCCCAAGTTCCAAGCCATGAAAAATATTGTGGGAAATCCACCCGCCTATAACGTGGTGTTATCTAGCATTCCCAACCGCCCGTATTTCCAAAGTGTGCCGCTGCAACGTGATATGGACGTAACGGTTGCAGCCAAAATGGCAGAAATCAGCGTGGAAGATTTCAAGTCATTGAACCCGTCCGCCAGCCGTCCTGTGTTGCTAGCGGCTGGAACGCCAACTGTTCTGTGCCATGGGATAAAGCCGAGGTATTTCAGCGCAATTACGAGTCCACTGGCCTTGGACGCATGGCGTCTTGGACTGCGTGGATTGCCCCATCGAACATGAAGCCCGCCGAAGTGGCCAAACGCGTCGGCATGAGCGAAGCCGATTTGCGCGCTGTTAACAATATTCCCGCCAAAATGATCATCAAAGCTGGTTCTGCCTTGCTAATTCCTAGAACGATGCGGGTCGTTGATGACGTCACAGCACGGGTTGCTGATAACGGCAAACTTGATTTGTCACCCGAAGCGATTGCAAAGCGAAAAAAAGGTGGCAAGGGAAGCAAAAAGGCTAAAGGGGATGGTTCTAGTAAGCAGGCATCCAAGAAGTCGGGTAACGACAAGCCCGACCTGAGTGTGGCTAAGCGTTAAGTTAAGCTGAGTTAAGTTCCGCGTTTTAGCATCTTTAAGCCTTGCGCCGATCGACCAAAGCGTGGGCAATGGTGCCCAAATCGACATATTCCAACTCACTACCAACCGGCACTCCGCGCGCTAGACGGGTGACCTGCACATTACGGCGTTTCAAGGCTTCACCTAGCACGTGGGCGGTGGCCTCCCCCTCGGCTGTGAAGTTGGTCGCCAAAATCACTTCGCTGACAACTCCATCGCTTGCGCGCTCCAAAAGCTTTTGCAAGCCAATGTCTTTGGGGCCTTGGCCGTCAAGCGGACTAATGCGTCCCATCAAAACGAAATACAAACCTTTGTAGGCTGCGGTGCGCTCCACCGCAGACTGGTCAGCAGGGCTTTCGACCACGCAAAGTCGGCTGGTGTCACGCGTGGTATCCGCACATGTGAGGCAAATAGGTTGGGTGGTGAAGGTGTTGCAAGACTCGCAGTGTTGAACTTCTGCCACCGCAGTTTGCAAAGCATCGGCAATCAGCTTGGCGCCTTCACGGTCATGTTGCAACAGGTGGTAAGCCATGCGTGAAGCGGATTTCACACCCACGCCAGGCAAACGGTGGAACGCTTGGATCAGCCCTTCTAAAACCGAAGTGTTNGCCATTAAAACGGCAGTTTCAGGCCAGGTGGCAAACCTGCAGTGAGCTTGCTCATCTTGGCTTCGCTGGTCTCTGCGGCTTTGCGCACAGCGTCGTTGAAAGCGGCAGCGACCAAGTCTTCGATCATGTCTTTGTCGTCGGCCAACAAGCTTGGGTCGATGGTGACGCGCTTGACGTCGTGCTTGCAGGTCATCAATACCTTGACCATTCCAGAGCCTGATTCGCCGGTGACCTC
>JGI24768J34885_10000362_pt1 | contig 13382 bp, 9 predicted proteins | sample LakOntMetagenome_FD_34885 | JGI IMG/M metagenome (IMG submission 34885) | reverse complement strand
TCCATCTGATTTTGTGTATTGCAAGGTCGTGATAGCTAATGGCCTGCTCCAACTTCCTGGTGCAGCCGACATACAACACCTCTGCGTAAATACTTAGCGTCATGNAATCATAACAAAAAATAAAGTGTCTGAATGTGCACATGCTGGCCCTGTCGCATGGAAGGCGAGAGTCTTCTGCGCAGCGCTGCAGGCGACACGCAGCCACGCTCGCAGCACGAGCTCCACGCGCTCGCGAGCATGGTGGTGGCTAGTCTGCCCTTCCCGCCGCTGCCGGTGATGGTGCTGCAGGGCGAGGACGGCGCGGACGGGATGGCGTCGAGCTTCGACCTGCTCCAGACGGCGGTGACGAACTGGCAGCTCGGGCTGCGGCCGGCGGTCGAGGGAGTGGAGGAGGTCGCGCGCAGCAAGCAGGCGAGGCTCGAGAGGCTGCAGCGGGACATGGCGGCGCATTACGAGGTTGCGGCTGGCGCGACCTGCACCGAGGAGTGGGTGCAGGGGGCCTACCAGATCTACTGCACCGCGTTCCGGGACTACCTTCTCGATCACTATGCAACGAGCTCGCGCGACCTGCGCTTTTACCCAACGGCCGCAGTGGCGACGGACTCGGTGCTCATGCAGCAGGGCACCTCGCAGTGGCAGGCGAGTCGATTGCTGGCGGGAGACTGGCGCCGCCCGAAGCACGACGACGGCGCCGCCGTCTGGCCCCGCAAGAACTCGGGAGTTTGCTTCAGCAGCTACAGGCAGATGCTGCGCGCGTACGCGCTGGACCTCGCGACCCTGCCAGCCTGATCACGAGGCACGCGTTGCTCAATGACTGTTTTTTATTGTGTTTTTTATTAAGAACCGTCTCTTTCAGAACGCAATGTATCGCNTGGGGTTGCTATCCTGTAAGCGTTCATACTTAGCTTTTAAAGGGTCCTCAGCGTTGTTGAATTCGACGTTCAGCCACTTGACGGAGGTGTTCGTAATCATGGCGTCGAGAATTGACTTTCCAAGCACCGGACAAAAATTGGCGCTGACATCCAATCTTTCCAACACGTTGTTTTGAATCAAATCAAACAAGGCCTTTGCCGCGTCCGGCCCTAAGTTGTTCATCCACATGTCGAGGTTTCTCAGACAATTTTTTGGCAGGGATTTGATCACCAGCGCCGCGGCCTCATCCCCTAATTTGTTATACTCGAGCTTTAAGCACGTTAGGGACGAATTGTTCCCAAGGCCCTTAGCAAGTGCAGTTCCTCCCTTTGCCCGCAAGTCGTTGCTCACCAGGTTGAGCGTTAAGAGTGTGCCATTTACCCCCAGAGCCGTACCCATCGCAGTTGCTCCTGTCGGGCCGCACGGTCCATCTACGGCGCTTCCGGCTCCGGCTTCGAGCAACAAGATTTGGAGTCGCTTGTCATGTTGCAAAACGTCGCACACGCATACCACTCCTGCTGGACCGAGCTTATTATTGGAGAGGTCCAGCGATTGCAACCTCAGCGATTTCTGCCACAATTGGCAGAACATGCTTACTCCTGCGAGTCCCAACCCTATCCCGTCGAGGGTGAGAAAAGTCAGGGGGCCCAACTCTAACGTCTTTTCGAGGTGTTTTGAAAGGGGTGCCTGAGTGCCAACCCCGCCGGGGAACTTTTTTGTGACGATGAGTGTCACAGGCGGCCTTATTCTGAGCAATGCTCTCCTGATGCTCGGGGAGGTACGCAAAAGTTTCCAGAAACTATCACCGATGGGCAGCAGCAACTTCAGGTCTTCGTCCGGTAACACATGCAGCAAGGTCGTGAGTAGGTCAAACCCCACCATGCTGGTGGGGCTGCTAGTTCCAATCTTAAATATAATGTTTCGCAGAACTACAGAAAGTCCACGAAGCGATAGTACAGGGTGTCTAAAAGGCTCTCTGTGCCGTTCATTGCGTAGGAAACTATCGTGCAAAGGCAGGCGGAGCACTCGCCCGAGAATAGAAAAAGGAGGACGTGCGGGGAAAGGTGCATGCAGTCTCGCGGCAGATGGCTGAACATAACTGGGAAAAAAATCATGCTCAGCACGCTGCACCAGCGAATGACGGAGCTTGCCAACAAAAGCTTCCTGTTGCACGAGACCGCCTTCCAGAAACAGAAAAAGAAGTAACAGCTGCAGAACTGCAAACAGAAGCATGCGTGTTCTGCTGAGACTGCGCCAGAGCGCATGGCACCAATGAGCAACATGTAAGAGCTCAGAAGAAGCAACATCTCTGAGACAAAGGCATTAGTGTGAACTCTGTCGGCAACACTCATACAAAGAGACGGACCAAGCAACACAAATGCTAGAATGGTTTGTGTAGTGAAGAACCATAAAGTCGTTGAATGTACATCGAGAGACGTGCTGACGTCCGGTTGTGTGTTTCTTTGTTGCCAGCACTTGATGCCGTCGTATACCAATATGGAGGCTTTGCAGTACCACGGCAACGTGTGCAAACAGAACATGTTAGACATGTCATATAACCAAGACTTCGACGATAGTTAAAATTAAGTATTCACATAACATCACAGCAGCGCGCACACACTGATGCTGTGCTGCGCGGCGACCATTAATTTTGTGTAACATTTATTAAGGTCCGAATGTGTCAAGACCCCACCTCATCTTTTAAAAACTGGAAGATGGCCTCGGGGACTACCAACACGGTAGTGACGAAAGATGCACAAAGGTGCATCCTCATCATCCAGGACTCCCCGGGGGAGTCCTGGGCGATGAGGTTTTCGTACATCGTGTAGGTGAAGTACTGTGTGCACACACTAAAAAACCACACGGCACATCCGAGGTGATTGCTCGGCAACCTCTCATGCACCTTGGGACACAAGGCCAGCAAGACAACAACCTTTCGTGTGAAAGGTTGTTGGCTGGAAAGCATTTTCTGAACTGCCAGCACGACCACGAAGACCAACCCCATGAATCCGAAGAAGCTTTCCCATGGTGTTCTTCTCTCCCACCCTTGAACGAATGCGGAGAGTTGAACCCCGAAGACGACCCCCTGGAAGGACGCCCAAAGTGCGAAATGACTGGCGGAAATGTCCCCCATGTCCATAACGATGACCATGGCGCAGAACACTGCGAATTCGCCCACAAACTCCGCCTGCGTAAAAAGGGGGGTCTCCGTCGCATTGGTGCCAGCCTCCGAAAACAGAAATTTAAACACGTTCCTGGTGTGCGACAGCAGCAACATTTGGGGGAGCACGTGCTTGATGTATGGGGCCCCTAGGGGTTTGAGGCCCCGCCAGCGATACAAGAACAACAGGGCGATCAAGGGGATTATGAGGTACACCCCGCAAAGATAGTAACCCACATAGAATGGGGTACCCAAGGGGTGGTGCCAACACATGCTCAAAACTTGCCAGACCGCATGCAGCTTGTCCACATAGTTTTGCAGCGCTTTGTGCTCATCCGGGTACAGATACTGATGCACATAACCCACGGTCCTGATGGCCGCTACATACCGAGCGCGCATTTATGCACACTCGGCTGTTCCACGAGTTCTTATATAGTTACATTGTAGATACTTCAGCGAAGCCGCTGACGCAAGTGCAGTTTTGTGCCATGCTGCTCATCCTCTGAGAATTGCTGTGCATAGGACAGGGTGTTCTTATTCCATGCATACAAAAGAAGTTTTCGCCGCATTCGAGACACTTGTTGTCGGAGAGGAAAAATCCAGGGAGGCATTGGCAGTCTGAGCGTTCTGCGGAGCCTGCTGGCGAGCTGCTGTGTTCCGTGCATTTCAGCTTGAGCTCGCGGCCCGGGCAGAAAGAGTTTTCTGTGCATGGAGTGCAGGCTGATGACACTGACCTCTCGAATCCCGGTGCGCATAGACATTGGTCGGGCAGCGTAGCGGCCGGAGCTGAGAGCGTGTGCTCAGGACACTCCGAGCAGATTTGCTGTCCTCTGCTGCTTTTGTACTTGCCTGGCGTGCACGCCGTGCAGAGGACAGTCACGCCCGTTGTATATCCGGCATCGCACTCACAGGCTGAGCCCGGGGTGTCATTTCCACTGTTCACCGGACACTGGCGGCATGTGTTCTTCCATGTGTCATGGTGAGGAGGACAGGGCTGGCATCCCGCGTCTGCAAGAACGTGACCTACCGGGCATCTGCAAGCGTTGCCCGTTGTCGCGCCCGTCCCTTCGGTGTCAGTCCCGAGCGGGCAGGGAACGCAGGAGTTGTTGCCGACGAAGGACTTGTACGTGCCAGTCGAGCATGGAGCGCACGTGGAAGTCAAGTCGGACGCGGCGACCGCATGTCCCTCCGCGCACAAGCACTCGCTGGCCTCCACGGCTCCTTCGAAGCTCGTCGTCAGCGCAGGGCAAGCCGTGCACGCTTGCATGCCAGTTTCTGGCTTGAAGAAGCCCGCTGTGCAGGGAGCGCACGTGTGTGCGTGTACGGTCGAGCCCGGGGGGCACGTGCACGCGTCACCGTGCGCGGTCCAAGGAGACTCGCAGGTCGAGAGGCGGCCCAGGAACGGCGTCAGGTCCAGTCCCTCTGCGAGGACCGGGTCGTCGCTGGCGAGGACCGGGTCGTCGCTGCCGACGACTCGCAGCGAACACGCGCAGAGAGCCACGCAGAGGGCCATCGCGCGCCGGAGCGGCATGCCGGGGCGGGGCTTTATAGTGAACGTGCTCTATTCGACGTGGTATTTTCATAAAAATTACTGAACTAGCGATTGTTCCTGCTGCCAAAAATAGTATAGCGTGAAGTATATAAGAAGACACATACAGGCGGCCATGTCAGAGGATGTGGGACCGCCTGAAGAGAGAGTGAATGCCAGGGGCTATTACAGCAAACAATATGAGGAGTTCATGTCCAAATATCATCAACAATGTGATGATTGGGAAGAGTATTCGCGGGATCTTGTGCGTGAGCAAGCCAAAGGCGATGGTGGAGACGGGCCAGTGCCCCAGAATCTTCTGGCTACCAATCCAGTTATGCCCCCCGATCACCGAGACCCCAGAGCGGGTTATAAAGCTCGCTTGAGGCCTGACTACGCGGGGATGAANTTTCTATCTGATATATTCACAAGGCATTCAAAGGCATTGCCGACTGTGCCCGTGCAGGACATATTTCCGGGTAGAGAGATTTTTCTTGGCTCAGACCAGGAACTGTGCGGCCTGCATGTCCAGGCGGAGGTCCGCTGTGGGGTCTGGGTGGACCCAAATGTCTCGTCGGGGATACAGGAAGTGCATTGTAGCCTGAAGTTGCTAAATGGAATTTGGTTTCTCAAAGCGTACGAAGAGACCAAACACGAGCGCCGTGTTCAAGGAGAACTTACGGTGAGTGTCCTTTGCGAGAATGACGACCCCATGCCGCTCAGGCACGAGGACACTTTCTGGGTGGGGCAATATCTCAAGATCGTGTTCGAGCAGAATTAAGGTTTCGCATAAGAGCGGGGGCATTTTAATAAAATTACTAAACTAGCGAGTGTTCCTTCTCCAAAGCGTATATCAGACACGCCGCTCATGGTCTGCACGCGCGCGAGTGTGTTGTTGTTGCTGTGTATGTGCCACCCCACGGCCAGGGGCGTGTCGAGTGTCGAATCGAGAACGTCCTGTCCCGGCCTCTGCCGCGTCCCGCCGGGCTACGAGGTGACATCGTCAGGCGCCAACATCAAGCCCTGCCCCGCAAACCATTACAACGACGGCTCGGCGAAGGCCTGCACTCCGTGCCCGGCGGGGACGCTGACGTACGAGACGGGCCTCACGCACGTCGCGTCCTGCGCGTGCCGGGCGGGCTACCACCGCCTTTCCGGCTTGTGCACCGCGTGCGAGCTGGGCTCCTACAAGGCAGAGGCAGGAAACGGCGCGTGCGTCGCGTGTTCGCCGTTCGAGACCACGCTGCAGACTGCCCGCGCGGACGCCGCGGACTGTGTATGTCTTCCGGGGTACGAGCGCGTGCACAGCGCATGCCAGCTGATGGAGTGCGCGGCCGGCAGCGCGCTTGTGCTCGCCGGCGACGCGGCGAGCTGCCAGTGCGCGCCGGGCTATGGGTTCCAGGGCACCATGGCCAACGGCGACGTCGCCTGCGCGGCGTGTGGCGACGGCAAGTTCAAGGACAACGTGGCCAACGCCGCCTGCGCGCCCTGTGGTGTCTTCACCGTCTCCTCCGCCCCCCGCGCCAACCGCACCGCCTGCGCCTGCGCGCCCGACTACGAGCCGGGGCAGAACGACGGGCCGGACGTGCCTGGCGGCACCTGTGTGCCGGAGTGCGGCCCGGGCACACACGGGCGCCACGGAGGCTGCACACTGTGCCCCTCTGGACACTTCAAGCCTGCCAGGGGCCCGGAGTGCAGCAAATGCCCGTCGCCCAGAGTCGCTGCCAGCAGCGGAAACACGCAGGAGGCCAGGTGTTCCTGTCCGCATGACACGATTGACGTCGCTCAAGAGGACATGGCTGTCGTCGAGGGTCTCGGGGGCTTCATCGCCGATAGCGCCGAGTCTCTCTCGACAGCACTCGGTTCGCTAGTGCTCCCCGCGAACGCAAGCCGGTCTCTCTGGCGCCTGAGCATCAGCGGCGCGCACAGCTCGCTTACAGTGACTGTGGGCGACCAGGTCGTGTACGATTGCGGCCGCGGCTCATGCTCGAGCGAGACGGCGATCAACTTGCAAGGCATGCGCGGACGCGTGAATGCGACGTGCACAAATGCGGCGCGGGGAGAGACTCGCATGACCCTCCTCTGGTACACGCGCAGGGAGGTTGTGCTGGCAGCCGGAGCTGTCGTTCAGGCCTGGTGGCCCGCCGCCTTGCCCCAGGCCGAGGCGTGGGCCGCGGCCCGCCGCCTGCGCCCGGGCGACACCGTCTTCCGCGCGCGCGACGTCTTTAGCAAGAGTGTCTCCGTCTGCGCACCGTGCCCCGCCGGGCTCCGCTGCGCCGCGCACGTCAAAAATTATTTCGATGCTATTTAATTTTAAATCGTTTTTGATAAAAAGAAGAAACGTCTGCGCATTTTTACGTGCTTCGGTGTCAATCAGGACACTCCGTGTAGCAACTGAAGCACTCGGTGTCGTTGACGCGATTGTTGAAGGAGCCCGCAGGACACGCGTCGCAGCTTGTAGTCGTACGGTTCCAGATGTACCCCTGTTCACACAGACAGGACGTAATCGACGTTAAATTAGTTCCCAACGTCAGCGAATTGACGGGACACTTTATGCAACGCAAGTGTCCTTCGGGCTTGTAGAAGTTGGGTTGACAGCGAGTGCAGTTCCTTGTATTCTCGAACGCCTCGGAGCCCGCAGGGCATTCTTTCACACAGATGTCATTGTCCCTGTTGAACCCATTATCACAAATGCAATTGGAAATGTTCTGCGATCCCCCCTGTGATGTCGAGAACACGGGACATGGTAGGCATTCCTGATTGCCCTTGAAGTTTTTGTATTGATTTGGCGCGCAATCCACAACGGTACGTACGTCGACATGATTAACTGTAGGGCCTTCCGATGTGACAGTGAAGCCTGATTGAGAAAATGCATTCTCAACGGCATCTGCGTCTTGTAATGATTCGCTAACAATTGTAATAGTGTCGTTGGTAACTGAGATCGCAGCAGTGACCTCTGCAAATGCCGCCAAGAGTCGTCGAGCGCCGTTCCCATCGTCCTGGATTTTGATCTCCACAATGAAGACGTCTTCAATGTCGATAACACAGTTACAGCCTGTCTGGGCTATTTCCTGGACGCTTCTCCTGATCTCCAATCTCCGGTCAGGCGTGAAGTATGCCAGTGTGTATGGCATCACTAATGCTAACTGGACCGATGGCGCTTTCACCAACAAGCCAGTTTTTCCTTCGATTGCCACACACTCAAGCTCTGATGTTGCGGTGGGAGACAGCGTGCTTGTTTCTTCTCTGCATTTTTGACACTCTGTGTCTGTTCGCCCTCGGAAGAATGAGATGCCGCACGCGGTGCAGGGCCCGCCCGGTGTACCAGTGAATCCTGGCTGGCATGTGCAGGCTGAGACGTTCGACGCGCCGCCTGCAGCCTCAGTGTTAGGCGGACACGGGACACAAGCGCCGAAAAGCGAGTATGTGTCTCGCGGACAAGACGAGCAAGGGCCTCCGTTCGCTCCAGTGAACCCTGGGTTGCACAGACAAGCCGTTCTGAGCTGTGAGGCAGGCGGGGAATCGGAGTTGAGTGGGCACGGATAGCACTTCCAGCTGCCAATCCCCTCCTTGTACTCGCCGGCGTTACACGCTTTGCAACTTTTGGACTCCTTTGCATCTGATGTAAATTCATAACCATAACCTTGCTTGCATTCGCATTGCTGCGAATCGTCTGAGCCTGCTGAGCTGACCGTGTTTGACGGACATGTCGTGCATTTGCTATTGCCTGTAGAATTTTTGAAGGTGTTTGCGGGACAGGGCTCGCAAGAAGTGAAGTTGACATGCGGGGTTGTGTCTGCAGCACCTGTCGTCGCAGAGCTTTGAATGCGGAAGAGCCCTGGCACGCACGCGCAATCGTCGACAGTCTTTGCGCCCACCGCAGTTGTCGTTGCACCTTCGTGACACTGATGGCAAGTGTGTGGGTGTGCAGCCGCGTCGGTGTACTTTCCCAGCGGACAGGCAGAACACACCGTCGCATTGCTGCTCGGGTGCAAACTTGCAAACTCAAAGCCCGGTTCACACAGACAGTCGCTTCCGCTCTGGCTGCCCTGCTTGGAAAAAGAGTTTGGCTCACAAGGCAAGCATCCGTTCCCTCCCGTCCTTTCGGCCCAGCTTCCTGGCAGGGCAACTCCGAAAGAGTTTGCCTCGCAGGGCTTACAGCCGGCCGTCGAATCCAGGGCAAAGCCCACGACACACACGCACGCTGCGGCGTTCGTGCTCCCCGCCGTGGGCGTGGTTGCGTTACTGGCACACGTGACGCAGTCGGCCGATCCCGTGCTCTCTTTGTACGTGCCGACGGGGCACGCCTCACAGCTCGAGTGCGAGGCATCTCCCGAGTAGCCTGCGTTGCACACGCAGGCGGCGCGGTTGGAGCTGCCCTCGGGGCTCGCACTGAAGGCCGGACAGCCGTCCTCGCACTCGCTGGTGCCTGCCGCGGCCTTGAAGCGGCCCGCCGGGCATGGCCTGCAGATGCCACTGACGTTCCCGAAGCCAGCCGCACACACACACTCTGACGCGTCCGTGCGTGCTGGCCCGTGCGTGGTCGTGTTGGCCGAGCAGGCGGTGCAGGCCGCTGCGCCCAGTTCGGGCTTGTACTCCCCTGTCTCGCACGCCGCGCACGGCCCGCCGTCCTCCCCCGTGTATCCCGCGAGACAAAGACAGGCCTCGGGGTCCGTGCTCGCCGTCGGGCTGAGGGTGTACTGCGCGCATTGGGTGCAAGCGGCGCTCCCGTTGGCGGCCTTCCACGTGCCCTCGGCGCACGCCGCGCACGGCTCACCGTCCTCCCCCGAGTGTCCCGCCGCGCAGACGCAGTCCGTCCGCTCGGCGCTGCCCGCCGCGGAGAGCGAGGCGGCTGGGCAGGGCTGTGCTGGCAGATCGCCTCCTGGGCAGAAGTGGTCCGCAGGGCACGGCTGGCACAGCCCTGTGTCGGCGTTGCGCGCATGCCCGGGCTGGCATGTGCAGGCGAGGGCGCCAGCCTCGGTCTGTCTCCACCCGGGCAGCTCGCACGCGCACTGCGTCTCGCTCTCCGCGCCCACCGGGCTCGTCGCGCCGGGCGGGCACGCGAGGCAGCGCTGCTGGCCCGGCGACGGTGTGTACGTGCCGTTGGTGCACTGGACAAAGCCGACCGTCATGTTTCCGAAGTAGCCCTTGGCCGCCACGCAGTCCACATTATCAATTGTGCGCTCAAAGAGCGTTGTGCTACCGGACGGGCATCTCTCGCACTCCTGCTTGCTCACACCTTGCCTGTACGAGCCGACGACGCACGGGTGGCATGAAATACCGCCATAGCCCGGGACGCAGAGGCAGTCTTGGGATTGCACGGTGCCCACGGAGACCGTCGTGTGGTTTGCCTGGCATCGACAGCATTTGTCCTGCTGCACACAACCTTGAAAGGCATCAGAAGCGTTGCCAGCACGCTCCTTGAAGGTGCCGACGGCACACGCTCCGCACCAACCATCCTCTCCAAGTCTATACCCGGCCTCACACTCGCACGAGACAGCGGCCGAGTCCGAGCTGGGCGTGGCGTAGGAGGGACAGCTCTCGCACCGGGCGCTGCCCGCCCCGGGCTTGTACGTCCCGGTCTCGCACGCTGCGCACGGCCCGCCGTCCTCCCCGGTGTACCCGGCGAGACAGCGACAGGCCTTGTGGTCTGTGCTCGCTGTCGCACTGAGAGTGTTTGGCAAGCACTCGGTGCAAGCCGCGCTCCCAGAGGCCTCCTTGTACTCCCCCGCCTTACACGCCGTGCATTGCGCGTTGTCGGGCCCGGAGTACCCGGGATTGCACGTGCACACGCTGCTCCCCGCCGGGCTGGAGGAGTCTGCAGGACACCCCAAGCATTCCTCGGGCCCCACGGACGTTTTGAAGGTGCCCTGCAGACACAGCTGGCAAGGAGACCCGTTTGCTCCGGTGTATCCGGCATTGCACTTGCAGTCGGTGACCAGCGCGCTCCNGGACGGAGATTGCGAGTTGAGCGGACACTCGTCACATGTTGTCGGGTCCAGTTCGTCCTTGTAAGTGTTCTCTGGACACGAAGTGCATGAATCTCCGTCCGCCCCCGCAAATCCAGCGNCGCACTCGCAATCTGTCTGCCTTGTGCTTCGGGGGGGAGAGATCGCGTTCGAGGGACAGCTCGTACACGAGAGGGACCCGACAGAGCTCTTGTACGTGGACTCAGCACACCCAGAGCAAGGCCCCCCGTCGTCTCCCGTGAATCCCGCGNTGCACTTGCAGTCGGTCTCATCGTCGCTCCCAGGCAAGGACTGCGAAAACTGCGTACACCCCTCACACGCTGCGGAGCCAATGGCCTCCTTGTATGTGCCGGCTTCGCAGGCGATGCACGTCTGCCCGTCGGCGCCAGTCGCTCCGGCATTGCACTTGCAGTCGGTGATTAATGACGATCTGGAAATCGAGTCTGAAAGNGCGGGGCACAGCTGGCAGCTTGGACTGCCGGGCGGGGACCACTTGCCAGCCGAGCAGTCTTGGCACACCTCGATCCCCGAGGCTGCCACGGAAGCGGAATAGCGCCCCCCGGCACACTGAGAACACTCGTAACGCTTGGTCGCTTCGTAGTAGTATCCTGGATCGCACGCGATGCAGGCGTCGTGCGCTGCAGTCTGCCGGTACCCGGCCACGCAAAAGCACCTCTCGATGCTTCCGCTCCCGGCGACGGAGGTGGAGTTGCGCGGGCAGGCCTGGCACGTTGCTACGGACACTGCCGCAACTTCAGTCGAGTACGTGTTGGAAGGGCACTGTGCGCAGGTCCACAAACCTTCTGTGTAAGTGCCTGCCACACACGGCTGACATGGATACCCATACCCCAAACGGGAGATGTGGCCTGCAATGCACGTGCACTCATATACGCTGCCGATGCCTGCAGTGGAGCTAGTATTCGCAGGGCATGGCGTGCATGCTGATGCGCCACTCACGTCGGAATACGTGTCGGTGGGGCAGATCGTGCACTGCTGCCCGGCCGCTCCATAATAGCCAATCTTACAAGCACAGCAATTTGCAGAATGCTTGCATCCTGAGGCGGAGTTGGCTTTGCACGGTGAGCATGGACTAGAGCCCACTGTATCTTTGTACTGGGTGACATTGCAAGACGTGCACGTGCCTCCGTCCGGGCCCGTATACCCCTTGTTACACTTGCAGTCCTCCTTCTGGTCGTTCAATCCAAGAGCTTCTGAGTTCGATGGACATTGCAAGCATGTCAAGCTGCCGGGGGTGTCGGAGTACGTGTTGATCGCACACTGCTGACAGTTGTTCGGGATGCTGCCGTAGTAACCAGCCCTGCAAATGCATTTCGCGGACGAGTTGCTCCCGGCAGGGGACTGCGCGGCCAGGTTACACTGCGTGCACGCGGCTGGGCCGACGGTGTCCTTGTAAAAGTTTGCCTGGCACGCCGTGCACGTGCCTCCGTTTGGTCCGGTGTATCCAGCCTTGCACTGACAGTTGGTGCTAAGAACACTACCCTGCAAAGAGACTGAATTTGCAGGGCAGTTACTGCAGTCGGAAATTGAAGAGGCACCTGTAATTGCCGAGTAAGTATTTGCTGGGCAGGAAGTGCAGTTGTCTGATCCGGACGTTGGTTTGAACTTTCCCGCTGGGCACGCTGTGCAGCCTCCCTGATCAAGACCAGACCCCGTCGTGCCCGGACCACATATGGGTGTCACACAGATTGGGCCTTGCTGTATCCAGCCAGAGATGCACACGCACTGCGAAATGTTGGTGCTGCCTGCTGGAGAAACTCTTCCAGCAGCACAGTTGGTGCAAGAAGACTGTCCAACTGATGAGTACTGGTTCGCGTTACAGATTTCACACTTCTCCTGGTCCAGATGCCGATACCCGGCTTTGCAAAGGCACCCGGCTATAGTAGGAGTGTTGATGCCTGTTGTGATTTGGTTGGCATCAGTGCAAATTTTACATCTGTCGTTTGTGGACATTTGTGAAAAAAAATATGAATTTAGAGGACAGAAACATTGACTTTGTGCAGTCGATGCAATTGGCGACTGCACGTTTATAAGTCCCCCTGGTGCCCAAGTTTCAGAAAAAAACGAGGATGTACAGGTTAAACAATCAATCAAACTAACTTGATCTTTGTACTTTCCGCTTACACACGCAGGACAATAATTCATTGATGACCCTCCGTACCCTTTATTGCACCCACAATTTGAGCTGTCGTACATAGGTTGAGTATTCAATGGACAGTCAATGCATGCTTGTGTTCCCCAGGCGTTCTTGTATTTCCCTGCACTGCACGCCGTGCACACCCCACCCACGTCCGTCTGGCCTTGTGGACATTCCCTTGTGCAGGGACCCCCTGCTGTACCTACGAATCCGCTGTTGCACGTGCAATCTGTCAATGCATCACTTGCAGCAAGTGACGTGCTCCCTACAGGACAGTCAAAGCATGTCGAGAGGCCTGTACTGTTCCCAAATTTGCCAGCTGTGCATGTTGTGCATTCTGATTTTGCAGGGAGAGCAAACTTCGCAGTAGGACAAACTGAGCAGGCTTCGGGGCCCAGAGTGTTCTTGTATTTTCCTGCAGCACACCCAGAACACGAACCACCACCGTTAGCGTACCAAACATAATTTGATTGTCCAGTGTACCCGACATTGCACTTACAACCATATTGGTCAGGAACAGACCAATATGTCGAAGGACAATTGAAACAATCGGTTGTAGTGCTAGAATATTTGTGTTGTCCTGCTGGACAAAATTCACAAATCCATGGATTGGTGTTACTTTTGATATATTGTCCGACGCATTTACAAGCATCCAAA
>JGI24768J34885_10000357_pt1 | contig 13462 bp, 5 predicted proteins | sample LakOntMetagenome_FD_34885 | JGI IMG/M metagenome (IMG submission 34885) | reverse complement strand
TTTCCTCTACAACCGTTTTGTTTTTTGCACCAATGAGCAAACGAGAAACTTCTGCTTCGTTGAAATAATAAATCTCTTGCGAAAAAATATGACGAAGCGGATGCGCTGATTTTTGAAAATGATAAGCAGCTCTTAGGTAACGATTGTCGTTCAATGATGAAAGTACCGAATGAATAGGTGAACGAAATGCTTTTACTAATGGGTTGGACATGCGTTTTGCCCAAGTATATGAACCGTAACCTAAAAACAATTCATCGCCTCCATCGCCCGAAAGAGTCATGGTTACGTGTTCACGGGCCAATCGAGAAACTAACATGGTAGGAATTCCTGACGAATCTGCAAAGGGCTCATCGTATGCATCCACCATCTGATCAATCATGCCAATAGCATCTTTCTCCGACACAGTAAATTCGTGGTGGCGTGTTCCTAAATGCTTTGCAACTTGACGTGCATAATCGGCTTCATTGTGTTTGCTTTCGGTAAATCCAATCGAAAAAGTATTGACCGGTTCATCGGAATTACTTTGCGCAATGGCCGTTACTAAACTCGAATCAATTCCGCCACTTAAGAACGTTCCAAAAGGCACATCGCTAATCATTCGATACCGAACTGCACTGTTGAGCAATTGCTTCAACTGCTGCTTGGCGGATTGTTCGTCTTTGAGGGTTTCGGCTGAAATTTTATCAGCCATGTTCCAATAGGAGTGAATTTCAAAACCGGATTTAGAAATCTCTGCATAATGGCCAGAAGGGAATTTCTTCACTTCTTTGCACATCGTTAATGGCTCGGGAACATAGCCTAAATGCAGATACTCTTCAACAGCATCCTTGTCTAAACTCAAGGAAATATCGGGACGTAAAGCCAAAATGCCTTTTAACTCTGACGAAAATGCAATCAGTGTTTCATCCTGATAATAATAGATGGGTTTGATACCCATGCGATCGCGACACAGAAAGAGTTTTTCGGTGAGTGTATCGAAAATGGCAATAGCAAACATGCCATTCATCCGCTGAATAAAGGAACTCCCCCAACGCATATACGCTTCGAGAATAACTTCTGTATCGGATGTCGTGCGAAGCTTTACCTGAAGTTCTTCGGCAATCTCTTTGAAATTATATACTTCGCCATTGTAAACAATCACATAGCGTCCATCGGGCGAATAGAAAGGTTGATTGGCAGCATCCGATAAATCAAGAATACTTAAACGTCGGTGACCAAAACCGCAAGCGGGATGTTCAAAATAACCATCAGCATCCGGCCCCCGATGTTTTTGAACATCGGTCATACGTTTAATATGCTCCACGTTAAATCGTGGAGCTTTCTGAAAATACCCTGCTATTCCACACATGTGTTAAGCTTTTTCGGATGCTTTGCGTTTACGAAATTCCATGAACAAAGCTCCAATAACTAAAAGAATCAACAAAGCAGAACTGGCCATTCCTACCTTTTCGGAGCTTGCGTAACTAATTGGCTCAAAACGGAATTCGATGGTATGCTTTCCGGCTGGCATTTTCATCCCCCGTAAAATAAAATTGGCTCTAAAATGCGGAGTCAAATTTCCATCAACATAGGCATTCCATCCTTTGGCATAATACACTTCTGAAAAAACCAACACCTGATCACTTTGTGCTTGACACACATAGCTGATTGCATTGGGCGCATAGCTTTGCATGGTAACACGCGCGTTTGAATCGGGAGAAGATTTCCATCCGGTTAATTGATCGGCGAAACGTTTATCGACAATAGCAGTATTTGCTGGATTAAACGATGAATCCATGGCTGCAATTTCGGCATCGGCATTTTCAACTTGCTTCACATTCGATACAAACCAAGCATTGCCCAAAGCCGATTTATTTATTAATGGCGCTGCTTCTTTATTGTAAATAACATAACGCGTGTTCAACATATTGAGCGCGTATTGCGTTGACAACATTGCAGTTAAACTCGAATCGCTCGGACGATTATTGAATGTTTTGTAAATATTCTGAATGTTTGGAGAGATGTGATTTTCGATAAACTGCTGATAACGTTCCATTTTAACCGCACTATATCCACCAACCGATTTATGGAAGTAAGAAGTTCCGGCATCGTTAAAGGTATTGGCAGCTAAATTCAAAACACGGTAATTAGTATTGGCCAATAATCCTCTAAATCGGAATTTATTTTCATCCGCTCCAAGGGCATTTTTCTTTTTTGCTTTTTGTAAACCAGCAGTTTTGTATGCTTCCACTTTTTGTTGCAAGGATGGATCTCGTTGCATTTCCAAGGCAAACACCGCTTCGTCGGCAGCCGATGGACTAAATGGAACGGCTGCTTTGGAATTACTCACAAAATCTTTCTTGTTCACATAGCGTTTATCAATCGAAAAGATATCAGCAATCGAAATAACTAGAAATACTGCAGCTAAAATGAGTGCATTGAATTTCATTCTTCCATACAAGAAAACCAAGCCAGCGCCGAGCAGAATGATAAAGAATGAACGCAAAGCATCTGCTTTAAAAATGGCAATACGGACCACTTCCAAATTGGAAATCAATCCATCAAACCAACCTTGCGAGGTTGCAGCGTCCATGCCTTGTTTGGATGCCATTTGCATAAGTTGTTCTTGATAACTTGGATTGAGGTAATCGAAGCTAAAGAACAAATCGGGCAGTAGATAGAACAGTAAACACAATCCACCGGTTAATCCAAAGGCTGCGTAAAACCAAGCTTTCTTTTCTTTCAACACATCAGGATTGGATACAATTTCCGAAAGACCTAATATGGCGATGAGTGGCAATAAGAAATCGGAAATAACAAGTGTCATTTTTACTGCTCGAAACTTGTTGTATCCTGGGAAGTTCTCCAACATCCACATCGAGAACCCTTCGAAATTACTTCCCCAAGCCAACATAAATGCTAAGATAATGGATGCTAAAATTCCCCAACGAATAGGCGATTTCACAAAAAAGAATCCTAAAACGGCCAAGAAACAAATCAATGCACCTGCATAAAACGGACCTGTTGTGGAAGTCGACGACCAGTATTGAGGAAGGTTTTCTAAGATTGGTCGGTATTGAGAATCGGCTTCTTTTATGGCTTTTTTCTGTTCTCCCAAACCAATGTTCGAAGCTCCACCATATACATTTGGAATCATGTATGAAAACGTCTCCCCTACTCCATAACTATAAGAAAGTGCATACGATGCATCCAATCCACTGCTTTCCGAAACTTCTTTGCTTGTTAATTCGGATTTACCGCGGATGGAATCTTTTCCGTAATCGTAAATGGTATACAACGATGAGGCATTTGTTAGAAGTCCAAATAATGCAGCAACCACAAGCAATCCAGCCGATTTCAAAAACTGCGGAATGGTTTTATCGCGGATACTTTGAACGAGATAAACTAGTGAGAAAATAACCAAGATAAATCCTAGGTAATAGGTAATTTGAAAGTGGGTCGCTTTAACTTGAAGACTAAAAAACACGGCGGTTAATAAAGCTCCGACTAAGCGTTTTCCTTGAAAAACAGTTATCAATCCTGCTACAACCCAAGGCATATAGGACATTGCATCAATCTTCGACATGTGCCCTGCTTCCATACTCAGCAAGTTGAATGTTGAAAAACAATACACACTTGCACCTAAAACTGCGAGTGGTTGAGAAACTCCGAATGTGAGTAATAACACATACATGCCCAGCATGAGCACAAACATAGAATCGGCGGGACGAGGAAGATTGAGTTTGATAATTTTATCTGCGTAACGCATCAGGTTTCCATGATACACGGTTGAAATCATGTAGCCCGGCATTCCACCAAACATGGCATTGGTCCAAATAGCTTCTTCACCAGTACGTTCACGGTAATCGACCAATTCGTTCGACATACCCTTATGCTGCTCAATATCGTCCATGCGCAGACTTTTATTGTCGAGCAATTCGGGGAAATACGCAAAAATGAGCAGGAGAAAAATAGCAACCGCAGCAAGGTGCGGAATGAGTGATTTGAAATTGAACTTCGGCATGCAGAAATATTTATCGGGTAAATATAAAGACATGCGCATTAAATATGAGAGAAATGCGAGAAAATGATTGGAATTATTTCACTTCCACATAATCTACATCTTCCACATCGCCCGCAGGGTAATTACGATTTCCAGACGGCGATTCTACAGGGTCTTCGATGCGCACTTCGCCTTGACGACGCGCATGTGTTCTTTGCTGTTGTTGATATCCAAACTGCCCGTTCATGTTCTTGGCCGCCTTTTGAAAAAAGTAGCGAACAATAAGTGGCAACACAAAATTGAAGAAAAGGCGGTATATAATGTAAATAACAAATAGCGTATACAGGAACAACTTCATTGCTGAATTTTTAAGCGCTGCAATTTACAAAAAATCTGCCTCGATAAAATGAATGACAAAGAGGCGGGGAAATAAGAATTCAAATAAACACCTTCTACCTACTCAAATATAAATTCCGCTCCGAATACAATTTCAAAAATGTTTCGTCGTGCAAATCTTCGATAAACAAGATAGATTCGCCAGTCGATTTCATTTCAGGACCTAATTCCTTGTTCACATTCGGAAATTTATCAAACGAAAACACAGGAATTTTTATCGCATAGCCGTGTTTACGTGGGTTGAAANTGAAGTCGGTTACTTTGTTGTGGCCAAGCATCACTTTGGTTGCATAGTTCACATAAGGTTCGTCGTAGGCTTTGCAAATAAAAGGTACTGTGCGCGATGCTCTCGGATTGGCTTCGATTACATATACAATCTCGTCTTTTATCGCAAACTGCATATTTACCAATCCAACGGTATGAAGAGCTTTAGCGATGGTACGCGTATGTTCCTCAATTTGACGAATTACGTTTTCGCTCAAACTAAATGGTGGCAATAATGCATTGGAATCGCCACTGTGAATACCAGCAGGTTCGATGTGTTCCATGATGCCAATGATGTACACATTTTCGCCATCGCAAATAGCATCCGATTCGGCTTCAACAGCACGCTCCAAGAAATGATCGAGCAGGACTTTATTACCTGGAATGTCTTTCAACAAATCCACCACATGGTCTTCGAGTTCTTGTTCGTTGATCACGATTTTCATGTTATGACCGCCCAAGACATAACTCGGACGAACCAATAAAGGGAATCCCAATTCGCGGGCTAAATCGGCAGCTTGATCGGCATGTTCGATTACTCCAAATCTAGGATACGGAATGTTGTTATCGCGCAAAAGGTTGGAGAAACTTCCACGATCTTCGGCCAAATCCAAACTTTTAAACGATGTTCCAATGATATTAATTCCGTAACGATCGAGCTTTTCGGCAAGCTTCAAAGCAGTTTGTCCGCCTAACTGAACAATAACACCTTCGGGCTTTTCGTGCAGGATGATGTCGTAAATATGTTCCCAGAATACGGGTTCGAAGTAGAGTTTATCGGCAATATCGAAATCGGTAGATACAGTTTCGGGATTGCAATTGATCATGATGGTTTCGTAGCCACATTCTTTAGCAGCCAAAATTCCATGCACACAGCTGTAATCGAATTCGATGCCTTGTCCAATGCGGTTGGGACCAGAACCCAACACGATGATTTTCTTTCTATCGCTCGAAATACTTTCGTTTTCTTGATCGAACGTGGAATAAAAATATGGCGTTTGAGCTTCAAATTCGGCAGCGCAAGTATCTACCAATTTATACACACGCTTAATTCCCATGTCGTGTCGTTTGTTAAACACTTCACTTTCGAGACATCTTAAAACATGGGCAATTTGTCGGTCGGCATATCCTTTTTTCTTTGCCTCGCGCATCAATTCAACAGGAATATTCTCTATTGTATAGCGCTCAATTCGGCGTTCAAGCTGCACCAAATCGTCGATCTGGTATAAAAACCAAGGATCAATCTGAGTGAGTTTGTGAATCGTCTTGAAAGGAATTCCCATAGTCATGGCATCCTTCACATGAAACAAACGGTTCCAACTAGGGTTTTTCAAACTATCGAGAACGGCATCTGGATTTTTCAGGTCTTTGCCATCGGCACCCAATCCATTGCGGCTCACTTCCAAACTCTGACATGCTTTCTGCAATGCTTCTTGGAAACAACGTCCAATACCCATCACCTCGCCTACCGATTTCATTTGAAGTCCAAGTGATTTGTCGGCACCTTTGAATTTATTGAAATTCCAACGTGGGATTTTCACGATTACATAATCGAGTGTTGGTTCAAAAAATGCCGATGTAGTTCCAGTAATCTGGTTGCTTAATTCATCGAGATTAAACCCGATTGCCAATTTCGCCGCAATTTTAGCGATTGGATATCCAGTTGCTTTAGAAGCCAATGCCGAAGAACGTGAAACGCGTGGATTGATTTCAATAGCAATGATGTCTTCGTTTTCGGGATTCAATGCAAACTGCACATTACAGCCACCCGCAAACGTTCCAATGTTGCGCATTAGTTTTATTGACATATCGCGCATACGCTGATAGGCTTTATCGCTCAATGTCATGGCAGGCGCTACGGTAATAGAATCGCCAGTATGAATTCCCATCGGATCGAAATTCTCGATGGAACAAATAATGATGATATTTTGGTTGTTATCTCGGAGTAATTCGAGTTCGAATTCTTTCCAACCGAATAATGCTTTTTCAATGAGCACTTCGTGAGTTGGAGAAGCGTGAAGTCCACGGTTTAGTAGTTCATCGAAATCTTCTTTGCGGTGAACAAAAGCGCCACCTGTTCCGCCCAATGTGTAGGAAGGACGAATAACCAAAGGATATCCGATGCGCTGCGCAATTTCTTTACCTTCGAGAAAGGAGTTGGCAATTTGAGAAGGAGGCACACCCACGTTCAAATTGACGCATAACTGACGAAAAGCTTCTCGATTTTCAGTGGTTTCGATGGCATCTATTTCAACTCCAATAATCTTTACACCATACTTGGCCCAAATACCCATTTCGTCGGCTTTCTTGGCGAGGTTCAATGCCGTTTGACCGCCCATAGTAGGAAGCACCGCATCAATTTTCCGCTCTTCCAGAATTTTAATAATGGAGGAAGTCGTTAATGGCAGCAAATACACATGATCGGCCGAAACCTTGTCGGTCATGATGGTTGCTGGATTGCTATTTATTAAAGAAACTTCAATTCCTTCTTCGCGGAGGGAACGAGCAGCTTGTGAACCTGAGTAATCGAATTCGCAAGCCTGACCAATGATGATTGGGCCACTTCCGATAATTAAAACTGAACGAATTTCTTTGTTTTGAGGCATTGTTGTATCAGATTATCGGAATGCAAATTAAGGTGATTGAAACCGAGAAATAAAGTGAATTCGAAAAAATATATGACTCTTTCTCATTCGAATTTAAATCGTGAATTTGCTTCCTATCTTAATCAATGCACAACAACAAATCGCTCCGTTTTCAACGTTCTGTTATTTGCATTTAAACGAACAAAATAAATCCCAGCAGGGAAATCAACAGCAAGTTGAATTTTTCCCTCGTTGTTTAATAATGCTTGCGATTTGATAATTCGACCGCTTATGTCGAGAATTTCCAATGAAAGCGAGGATGTATTTTCAGAAATCCCCCAATTGAAATTCAATCTGTCGTTTACCGGATTTGGGAAGACTTGCAAGACATTTTTAAATNNTGATGTTTCAGCAATTCCTAGGGTAATTGAATCTGTTACATAAAAACGATCAATTCCGGCTTCTACAATATGTCCACTCGGGAAATCTTGTGCTTGTGCAATAAAACGAACTTGTCCGGGCTGACTGAAATAATTTTTCACATGAATCGATTCTTCAATCCATTGTGAAGAATTTACGTCTTGCACAATTTTCTTAATGGTAACAGGAGCTTCGCCGTTGTTTGAAAGTTGAATATAAAAAGTATCATTAACCGCACTATTTCCGCCAGCATTAAAAAACCAACGACTGTAATGAATATAAGGATCTTCGTATGTTGAAAGATCCATAATTGGTGATGTTAAACGCGTATATCCATCATCGATATCATCGGAACCAGCCGCACCAGCTGCATTTCCGCTCACGTATGCAAATCCATTGCAATCAGCATCTTGATCAATACCAGGATTGGAAGATACTCCATTCAAATTGGTTGCAGTAGGCAAAGCACGTTCAAAAATACCAGCNGCAGAAGTCGATGTAACCGTCCAACCAAAGTTAAATTGAAAATCATCATANTATCCGGGATTTAACGTTGTTTCCGTGGTGGCTGAGTTGCTGTTTAACGAAACCGATGGATTACAATTAGTTATATATCCCCATTTGCCCACTACGAATTGATAAGTACCGGCAATTAAATCGCATTTCGCATATTCACCTAAATTATCCGAACTGAGTTGAACACTTGTTGATGGATCCGAAATGGAAACCAAGGCCGATTCAATAGGAGAACCTGAGTTATTTGATACAAATCCATTCAAAGCAAAACTATTAGGGCTCGACAAATTAACTTCGAATGATGTAAGCTCACCGTTAACTAGATTTACATTGTTGAATGTTTGAGAAATATATCCCGGTTTACTAAAAACTATGGTGTAAATACCAGCATTTACAGTGCCTGTGCGATACGTTCCATCAACACCCGAAACCTCGTTTATATTGGCTTCTACAATACTCACGGTAACACCTTCTAACAAAGAGCCACACGAACTATCGCGCACAATTCCTTCTAAATAACAAGCACGTTTATAAGTAGGAGTAAGAATATACAAACCACCTTCCATATCGGAAGCGACCAAATTTCCACTCGGTAAAAATGGATAAACACCCCAACATCCGTTAAAGGTTCCACCTTCAAAAGTGGTGAAATCGTATTTGGCAACTTCGATAAGATTCGCAGGATGGCTGGCATCCACAATTACAACACCTTCGGTATACCATGAAGTAACAGCATAATCATTTAAAACATGTGTATTGTGAACGATGCAATTACTTCCAGGCGCTGTTTGAAAGCGGTCTAGTTCTGTAATGTTTGATAAATCGGTAATATCATACGATGTTAAGTATGAATTGGTGACTTCATCAGTTGTTAAAACCACATCATGATTATCGGTAAGCCAAGAATTGTGGGTGAAATTACCTGGAGTGGTCTGAACACCAAGGATGACAGGATTCGATTTGTCGCTTGCATCAATTACGGTTAAATCGCCAGCATAAATTTGCGATGCCCAAACGGTATCTCCTGAAACATAACCATCGTGCACATAATTTTGGTCATAAATTCCTTCGTAAGTAGGATTCCAAGGATCGGACAAATTTAAAAATAAAACACCTCCAACTCCAATGTTGGCACCGTATAAATACAAATATCCATTATCGATATGAAGTGCATGCGAAGTACTTAATTGATTTTGAATTGCTCCATCACCTCTGTAAATCTGGGAATCAATACTATTCGGTAAATTTCTCAAATCAATCACCGTTAATCCACCGTCCGTGCCTTCGGTAGTAACATACGCAAAGCCCTGCCACGTTTTTACTTCTCGCCAAATACTTGTAATTCCGTTCACTTCAAAACTCATAACCGGATTATCGGGGTCGGTTACGTTTACAATAGAAAGGCCTGTGCTTGTTCCAACTAAAGCGTATTCGTTTCCTAGACTATCCACATAACCGCCAATATTGGCAAGTTCTCTTCCGGGGAAAGGCAAATTGCCACGCATTTGAAGGTTATAATTTTCTTGAGCGTTAATGAATCCGGCAAGAAAGAATAAAATTAATAGGGTAGATTTTGATTTCATTTTCAATTGATTTTGGTGCGCAATTTACCCCAAAATATGAATCTGCCGAATGAAATTACTTTATTTAAATACGGAGTTATTGGGAATTTGATAAATGTAGGAATCGGTTTATTGTGCGGATAAAAAATCAGATTACATCCAAATATGTTTTAGAGAAGAAATATCATCAATAGGTGAATTTACGGAAGCAAATTCCGGACACTTACAAATTTAAAACGAGCGCCAACCAAATACTACGTGCTTCACCGGGTAATATTCCCGGGCCTGGATAGCCGGTCGATCTTCTGGTAAAGTAACGTGCGTCTGTTAAATTGGTAACACCTGATTTGAGTAAAAATTTTGATGTTAATTCAACACTCAAGTTAAGGTCTAAAACAGCATAAGCAGGTATTAACCCATCCTGTGCATTTGCTGATGCAGCTTCATTATTATCAGCTGTTGCGAATACTTTTGAAGTGAAAGAATATTGAGACGAGAGGGAGAATCTTTTCCATGTCAGAGATAATCCTGTTCTCAAAATAAAATCGGGAGCATATTCGACCTTGTTTCCTTTTAAATTTTTGGTCGATATTGTTGTATCATTTACAACACTCGTTTTCGGTAATTCTGTGTAACGAGCATCCTGAAACGACCCCGATGCGAAGATTCGTGTTTTAAATGCTTGGTCTTTTCCACTTATTAAATTGATAGGATCGACTTCAATGAGATATTCGATTCCTTTTGAAACGGATGTCCCAATATTGGTTCTGAATTGTCGTTGGGTATCTTCAGTAATTTGTAATGTTAACGAACCGATTCTATCGTTATAGTTTAAGTAAAATAGATTGATATCAAGGTAAAGCCAAGAGTTTTTCTTTCTAAAGCCAAACTCGGAACTATAGCCAGATGCATCACGGAGTTTTGAATCGATTGTGTCGGTGGTGGCAGGTGGAGTGAGGTCGGAGAATAGAATCGGACGGAAATTCTGACTTATCCCACCATAAAATTCGGAACTTGCATTGAGGCGATATTCTGATGAAACACCGGCAAGAATAAAACTGCGTGTTTGAGGATTTTGGATCCAAAGAACGGGGTCGTTATTCGAAATAGTTAACTGACCATCAGCTCGCTGTTGTATTGATTCAATTCGGATTCCGGGAGTTATACTAAACCGTTTCCCAATTTGGAAACTGTTTTCCATAAATGCAGCCGTATTTTGGGTGGTAAAATTTAAGTCTGTCTTATAATCTCCATTTTCTTCCAAATTCAAATTATAATCGGAACCATTACTCCCTTTGCCATCTTTGAGACGATGCGTATTATTTCTGAAATACCTCAGGCCTGATGCGAGAAAATGGGTCTTATTAAACCACTTCCAGTTTTTTCTATATCGAATTTCAGCGCCTAGATTGGTATAATAATCTCGGTCAATTTTTCGGTTATTTAGCAAGCCCGTCGAGGCAATTACATTGTCTTGGTTATTTATAGAAGAGGTGTAACCAACCGAGTTACGTTCCGCCAATAAACCAAAAGCATTGATTTGAACACTTGAACTCGAATCAATTTTAAAATTCATTTTAAAAGCAGGAACAATCCAGGGAACTCCAAACCAATTTCTAGATCGAGTGCTTGAGGATGGATTACTATTAAAAGTGGAATCTGTGAGGCCGCCAGGCTGTTGATTCACATAGTTCATTCGCGTAATTTCAGCACTTAAAGTCAACCGGCGACTGATTGCATAGTGCACTTTAAGGAATGCATTCTGGATAGAGTATTTACTATTTTGCCTCCAGCCATCTGCGGAGCGATGATGAAAGTATCCGTTTATTTTTATTTTTTTTCGTTGAAATTTTACAGCATTGTACGAACTAAACAAACCATAACTTCCTATAGTTTGAGATGATTTAAAACTGAATTTTCTCTTGCCATCGGGTTCATCCAATTCATAATTTAATAATCCGCCAAATTGAGGCCCATATTGCAAAGAAGCCGCACCTCTAATGATTTCTATTCGCTTTACAGCTTCCATAGGTGGGTTGTAATATGCTTCTGGATAACCAAATGCATCAGCACTGATATCGTANCCGTTTTGCCTTACGTTAAACTCCCAACTTCTATTCGGATTCAACCCTCGTGTNGCAATACTTACTTGTGCCCCCGAACCATCGTTTTCCCAAATTTGAACGCCCGCAATGCGAGCAAACACTTGACGTGAATTATTGGTAACCAACGATGCATTTTGATTTGCCACTTCTATGATTTCGACCTTTTTCCCACTCAGAATTATCATTCCAGATGTATCATTTGGAAATTGAATGGATTGTAAATTGGGTGCTGTTATCTCGAAGGGCTTCAATAAATTAGTATCTATTGGAGATATCTTATTTTGTGCTTGAGAAGCCAAACACATCGTTAATAGGATTGAATGTATAGTAAATGGTAGTTTCATGTCAGCTATTTAGATTGATTCTAAACAGCCGCAAACTTAANACGTTGACCCNTTCCTTGCAAATTATTTAGAATAATTCTAAATAAAGATTTCAACAGGTGAATTTGTCCGTAAATGCAGTGTTTCTATAAATTATTAACAGAAGATAAACTTAAAATAAAACGTTATTAATGAGTGATGATTTTATGATTTACATGATTATTACAAAATCCAATACTAATTTTTAAAACATTAAGTTATTGAATAAAAAACCAAGGCTATGAAAAGGTTCATTTTAATTTCCGCAATTATTGGCGCAGTTATTTACTTATCTTCATGCGCTTCTTATAATTCATGCAAGGGCATAAAAGCGCACCCAGACTATAAAAGAAATGGGGCAAAAAACTGGTAAAATGAAATTGACAATAAAAAGATATCCTTGTTTGGGATTTATTTTNTGCCTGTATTTATTGGTTGGATGTAAAAAAGACACTTCTGTTAACGAGCAAATCATAGGTGTAAATTGGATTTTAAANAGTGGTCGTTGTTATGTTGATCAATTGGAAGCTCCATTTGCTAAGACTTATTACGATCATTTTGGTCCAAACCAACAATTAAGTACTCAACAAGCATTCGATTCTCTTTGGTTGCCAATTGATTCCTTGAAGCAGCATTCAACTTCCTGGATGTTTGCTTCACGATTTGTTTTAAACCAATTGAAATATTACGACTATGAAGTTTCGAACGAACGCTTCTATCGAATTTATGGCTTGGAAAATGGGTCGGCTCGAATTGCTGAAATACGATTTGTGAATGATCGATATTGTATTGTTCGTAGTTCTAATTCTTACGGAAACTACCAAGGAAAAAATATCACATGGTTTAACGAATTGATTTTTTCTGCCAATGGACAATCTTGCGGTGATTGTGTCCCCGATAGTGATTTTGGCTATTCGTATTCGGGCATCTTACCTCTCAATAGCACGGTTCCAACAAACCAGCCCTATCCACTTTCGGGGACAACTTGGCTATTGGAAAAATATCAATCTGGATTATTTCAAGAAACAGTGAATGATACTCTTCATTTTGTTGGACCACTCACGTATACGATCAATTCAAGTACCGAGGTAAAAAACTACAGTCTGACTTCTGCCAATGCACAAGGCATTCGGAATTTCAGTCTGTATGAATTAAGTTCCTTGCCTGGTGCATCTATTGGATGGACGGCTCAAATTGCATCGAATTCGATTTCAGATGGAACAATCGAAGCCGTTACATTCAGTAATTATGTGAATTCGAGCCAGCAGGT
>JGI24768J34885_10000353_pt1 | contig 13501 bp, 20 predicted proteins | sample LakOntMetagenome_FD_34885 | JGI IMG/M metagenome (IMG submission 34885) | reverse complement strand
ATTTTACGCATTGTATTTGAAAAATTTGCCAAAATACATAATTGCTATTCTAATGTTAGTGGTGATGACGTCTTTGATGAATCACGGAATGTCTGATGAAAATATTAAATGGATGGATAGAATAATTGCGATTGCGGCAATTAGCGCGTTGGCATATTACATAAATGACAAACATAAAAATAATTATATTTTGATAGTGATGTTGGCCTTGATATGTGTTTTTTATTTGATTGCCAAATTTATAAAAAATAATTTTAATGATAGAGATTATGTGTATTTTCATATATTGTCTCATGTTTTTGCGTCAATGTTGATATTTTGGATAGTCATCATGAAAAATTATAGTTAATATTATATATAATGAGTACATTGAAGTCTGCTTTGCGACCTCCCAAACCGCCATCGCCATCGCCACCTAAACCTAAAAAAAGCATGACAAAACGTGCTATTGGATTCATGAAAAAAAAAATGGGTATGGATTCTTCTAGTGAATCAAGTCCATCGCCACCCAAAAAAAGTATGGCAAAACGTGCAAGTAGATATTTAAAAAAAAAGATGGGAATAGATGTGAGTCCTTCTTCAAGTCCTTCAAGTCCTCACAGTCCTTCGCCGCGAACTAGAAGAGTGCGTTTTGATGAAAATGTGGATGACAATAATATTAAACAAAATCCTTATAGATTAAGGGGAAAACGTCCAACAAAACATGGACCTGATGATAAGCATTATTTAACAGAAGACGAAATGAAAAAGTGTTATGGACCATTAAATCCAAGTAGAGAATTGGAAGAATTTGTTCAACAGATATATGACAAGGAGTTTCACAAAACGTATAGAGAATTGAAAACGCCAAGAAAAACGCGCACAAATACGTATTATGAAGTTTATGCCAAAATAGGAACAGCGGATGAATTTTTTGAAAGATATCAAGACGCAATAGATTCAAAGGCAGAATATGAAATGATGAATAAAAAACAGGAATTAAAAGAAAAACAAGAGAGAGAATGGTTGGAGAAACTAAATAAGGAACATGAAGATATGACAAAAACAATATGTCTAGTTGCTGATGGATTTTGTGCTTGTTCAGTGATAACATTTGGAATTTTTTTGGCTAGATATTATAATTTGCTTGGCGGAGGCTCCCCGGAAGGGAGCAACGAGCGAGGCTCCAGGAAACGAAGACAGCAAAAAACCAGAAAACAGCGTTAAATCATATGTTATTTAATAATATATGATTCATTGATAAATGAAGAAACAGCAAATCATGTTTATTGCGCTGGCGCTGGCACTTATAATATTTGCTTGTTTGTGGAAAGGAAATTCCAAATATGAAGGGTTTAGTATTTCAAATCCGTTTGACAAAGTGGATGTGATTTATTATATAAATTTGGATCACCGAGAAGATAGAAAAACAGAATTGACGGAAGAATTAAATAGAATGGGAGTGCCATCTGGCAAAGTTGTGAGGATTTCCGCTGTTTTAAACAAAGAATATGGTGATGTTGGTTGTAGCATGAGTCATGTGAAAACGATGAACGAATTTGTAAAATCAGGAAAACACAATTGTATAATATTTGAGGATGATTTTGAATTCAGTGAGTCAAAAGAGGTTGTTTATAAAAAGATGAATGATTTTTTTGATTCTGGAATAGAATATGATGTGTGTATGTTATCAGCGAACACGATAGAGAACAAACAAACGAAATATGATTTTGTTAAAAAAGTGATTAGTTCGCAGACGGCATCTGGATACATGGTGAATCAGAAATTTGCGAAAACATTATTAACAAATTTTGAGGAAGGAGTTAAAATGCTAAAAACGAAAAAGAATAAAGAAGATCCGGAACGAGGACAATATTGTGTTGATCAATATTGGAAAAAGTTGCAACCAAAGAGTAATTGGTATGAATTCAATCCAAAATTGGGTAAACAGCGAAAATCACATTCGGACATACAAGGAGGAATGGTTGATTATAATTTATAAACGATGTTAATTTGTGTGTGAACAATATAGTGATGTCAACGGCCAATAAAAATTTGAAAAGATATTGCGAAAAAATATTATATTTTTTATCAAAAATAGTAAATGATGATAATGGACGTATTTCAATCAATGGAATTGACAAAGATGAATATGAAAAAATGATTATAATGAAAGACATTTTGATGAAACACATGGAAAATGCCAATGTTATTGTGAATGTCAATTTAGAAAAAATAGCAAAAATGAAACCGCAACACAGATTAAATTTGATAAAAAAATTTTACAGCGGAAAAAAAGATTCTATTCAAAATGTCATAGAAATGAGTCGCAACGTTTCATCAAAAAGAACATTGAAATCCATAAAACCATTGTCAAAAAGAACAGTAAGCAATAGAGAAGGAGGATCGCCTTCTCAGAATATTCCAATTGCCAATATTGTCAATGATATTGTGGTTCACGCGATTCAAGTGGTTGATGCGGAAGCTGTTAGAACATGTGAATTATGTGATGAAGATTTAGATGCTTTTGTTGGAGAAGAGGATGACGAAACAGGAGAATCAATGGATCCTTACGTTCTCCATTCTTTTGGGGGTGTTAATCACACATTTCATTTGAGTTGTTTAGTAAGACGACATGGATACAATCACAATGGATGTGTTCAATGCACAAGTTGTCATGCGTGGTGTGCGTTTCCGAATGATTTGGGAATAGTTTGTGATCAAACCGGCAATGTGGTTAATCACACACAACCGGAAAATTATGAAGAAACCGTAGCTATCGGAACATTGGTATTATTTCTTTTGCATGAAGCGGCTTATGTATTATTTGGATTTTCGCCAACGGGACGCAGATAAATATATTATTTGTGATGATATAATATATTCAATAGATGAGTGGCCAAAAGAAGAAAATTGGCGAAGGATCATACGGATGTGTTTATAGACCGGCATTAAAATGCGCGAATGGAATACAAATACCGGATGAGGAATTGAAAGTGGCAAAAATATTAAAGAAAGATAGCGGAGAGACCGAATTCAACGAATATGAAACAATTAGTTCTGTGGATCCGGGTAACCAGTATTATGTTGGCAAACCTGAGAAATGTGTGCCAGATGAGACGGATTTCAGAGCAAATGTGGAAAATTCTGGATGTGGAATATTAGAAACAAAAAACCCTCAGGACTATTTGTTATTATTTTACAAGGATGGAGGATCTGATTTGTCACAATTTGTAGCAAAAGATTTAGCAAATTTTCTTTCAGGCGATGCGCAGAAACAGAGTGATTTATTTTGGTTGAGTGCGCATTCATTATTCAAAGGTTTGAAGTTGTTTGCGGAGAATGACATAATGCATGACGATTTGAAGCCGCAGAATATAGTATTCAAGTATGATTTGGAAAGGGGGACGATGCGATTTAATTACATTGATTTTGGAATAATGGAGAAAAGATCCAAGATGGAGGAGAATATTAAAAAATCCAAGATAACGAGACCTTTTCATTGGTCGCGGCCATTGGAACAGGGATTTATAAAATCGGGTAGTTTTCCTGAAAATTACAAAAATATATGTAAGGAGCATGGAAAAGTGGATGCTGATGGAAAAATTAAGAATCTGATAGAGACGTATTCTAGAAATATCACACATGGAATAGTGAAAAAGAAGAAGTGGGAATCGTTTTTATTGATGTTCAAGTATAAAAAAAACGCATTGATAGAGGGAGTGTCATCAAAAGATGTTTATGCGGATGTGAAGTTGTGCGTTGAAAGTATGATACATTATAAGGACAATTTAAATGAATTTGTCAAAAAAACGCTGAAAACGTGCGATTCATATTCGCTTGGATTTTCATTGAATTATGTTGCGAATAAGATGCAGGAAAAATATGCTTTGACCGCAGGTGAATATTTGACATTACATGAATTTTTAAAAAAATTGTTTGATTTTAATTTGGTGAATCGGATGGATGATATGGAAATGATATTGACCGAATATGAGTCAGTCTTATCTCAGAATGGCGTGTTAGACAGATTGGGCAAGAAGTTTGTTAATCATGTGATAACGGATGCTCCCAAATTTGTAATAGCAGCCACAATAATTCCGGACTTGACGGCTGAACAAGAGCAAAAGATTGGCATGACAGATCCGGGAATGAATGATGTAGTTTTATCAAGAATGCTTTCAAAGAATGTCACAAAAAAGGTAAAATCAAAGGATTCCAAAAAGGTTTCATCAAAAGATAATAAATAAAATATATAAAAATATATGGAAGATTTTTTTCGCAGTTTGGAACCAGATTATATTTCAAAACAAGTAAAATATGAAAATACGCCTGAATATAAAACTGCTGCAAAAGACGGGCGTCTTTTTAATAATGGAAAATTATATTGTGAAGGTGCTCACAAGCCACAATTTCGTGGATATTCGCACGCAGTTTTTTTAATTGCGTTTCCTTACATACTGTGGAAGTATTGGAAATTGACAAATAAAACTGGCGGATTTACGTTTTATTTAGCTATGTTTTTGGTTTTTTCTGGATTTATGACAATATTGACTTCAGCATTATTTCACATAGTTTCTTGGAACACAGAACAGGAAATATTAATACACAAGATGGATTATATTTTTTTAATGATATTTGTGATGAGTATATTTTATCCAATATTGTTGCTGGCATTTTCAGAAGAAACGCAATGGATTGGATATTTATTTTGTGCGATCGCAACCTCATTGACTATGTGGAATTTATATGAAATAATAAATCAAAGACCCTCATTATTTCGGATGATGTCAGTGCCAGTATCTCAGGTGCCTATTTTTTATTATTTTAATAAATTTATGACGGATTTTGAGTGGAAAGCATTCATGACATGTGCGATTACACAAATATTTGGCGTGATAATATTCGCGAAAGAGTACCCAGCATTTGATCCGGATGTATTTGGATTTCATGAAATATATCATATGATAACAATAATATCAATAGTGGCTGTGTATATGATGAATTATAGTATTATTGAGCGATTTCAGAAGAGTAAGTGAAGTATTGAAAAGGAATAGAATTATTTTTGGAAAACATGATGTCACTTTTATCAATGAGCGATAGAGATTGCGTGTCAATATTGAAAATTACACAATTGGAACAAATGTGTGATTCAATGTGAACAAGAGTTAGATGGATTATAGAACAATAATTAAAAAACAATTTATAAATTTCGGAACCACCAATTATGAAAACTTTTTTATTTGCGCGGTTGTGTGTTATTGTGTCAAATATATTTTCCATGTTGGCGTAAATGACTGAGTCAGTGTTTTTATATTGATGAGGATTTTGAGTGATAACAATATTGATGCGATCTTTTAAAGGGCCATTCGGGAGACTTTCAAATGTTTTTCTGCCCATCACGACGATGTTATTGAGGGTGAGTTGTCGGAAACGTTTGAGATCTTCCGGAATGTACCAAGGTATGGTGTTATTATAACCAATAACACCATTTTTATCGGATGCAACGATTAATTCAAAATTCATTATTAAATGAATTGAAAAAATCTTTGTAAATGGATTATATAAAATAGATAATGAATGAGGAATTGTTTCTGGCATTCATGTCATTAACAGGAATATGTATTTTTGGAGGATTTTGTTACATGTGTAAAACCAAGATTTGTAATAGAGACGAAGAATATTTATTGGACAAAACGAACGATGAACTTAACTTGACTTATGGAGACATATATAGAGAAATGGAGGCTCAATAATTATTTTTTACAGCATTGTTTTTTCATGGTTTTTGCCAATTTCTTAGAAGAGCCATTATTCCAGCACCAATGACCTTTATTGGGATTAATACAACAGGTCTCTTTTTTGCCCTTGACGAGGCGGCATTTCATTTTTTTGCTGACAAATTTACACATATTCTTGTTGGTTTTTTTACACAATGATTGGCCAATTTTTGAATTAGTGCAACATGAACCATGAACTTTACATGAATGATTTTTATCTAAATGGCAACGCATTGTATATATATTTAAAAGAAATTATCAACGGAAATCAATATGTCATCAATTAAAACGGCTTCATTGTGTAAAACGTCAGGCAACGATTCCACTTTTGTTATCCAACCTGTTGGCATACAATGAATTCCGTCTGAAGGGAGATAATTTGAATTAACTTCTTGATATTTTGTGACTCGCAAAGTATAATTGATGAAATCTAGAAAATTTGCTCGGAAATGACGCGTCATATGTGGTGTGTCAATTAGAAAGAGATATCGTTGATTTGGGACGAGGGTTTTATTACAAAGCATTGTGTTATTTGTTTGCGCAAATCAAAAACAAAAAGATCAGTTCAATTTTTTTTTATCAATAGAGACCAATATTTTTTTGTCAGTTTTTCATAATTGAATTCGCCATTTTGATGTTTAATTTTAAACGTCTCTATCGCCGTGTCAAGAAAAGGTTGTGTGATTTCACTCCAATCATTGATGATCAAAACTGGCAAATCGGAGTAGATGGGGTCTAGCGGCGAAGTTTTTAATATTACTATACATCCGAGACAAAGGGCTTCCCATGTGCGAATACATTCATAGTCTTGACCAAACGGTGATGCCACAAAAGCGAATTCGGTTTGATTGCGAAACGTGGTTTGACGAAGGTTTTTAGAGTCATAATAAATGAGTTTTGTGGGTATTTTATTAATTGCGTCCACGCGGTCACTTCCATATTTAGTGGTTAAGAGATATTGAAAATTTCCGTAACAAATGGGAATTCTTTCCCAAAAAGGGCGCACATTTTGGCGCAAATCCATTATTTGTTTTTCTTGTTCAAGAGGCGTCATTTTGGGTCCGCGATCATTGCGAATGTGATTATAATACATGATGGTTTCATAGTCAAGACCTAGAGGAATGGGTGTGATTTTGGGGTGTTTGATGAGTGTATTTTGGCAGAACCAATGAATGATATTTGGGGAATTAATGAATAATTGAAATTCCGCGTCGGTTTCAAATATTTGATTGGGGCATTCGCAGTCGCCTCCTCCGGAAACTAATATGAATGGTTTTGGAATTAAGATGATTTGCTTATGAAGGCGTCTTAAACTTAAATTAGTAAAATAAACGGTGTCATAATCTTTAACTTGTGACAGATCCATTGAATAATTACCAACATCATCATATTCAGAAGTATATTTATGAGAATCACATACCTCGGACAAACCGCGGAAGCCAAAGAATGTATTGTATTTTTCAATGGTGATAGGTTTAATAGAATAATCAAACTCAATGTCTTTTTTTGATATTGCGTTGGAATCTAGTAAATATTCAGTCATTGCGTTTTGCGATCCAATTATGAAAGCATTATCTTGATTGCCCAAAATAGATTGTGAACTGTCGTTACAATAAGAATCTAATAAATCCCAATTGAAATTGCTTTCAAATATGAGTTGTGTTTGGACGTGAATGACAAGATTATATTTTTTTGTTAGAAGAAGTTCGGCAGCTTTTTTTTCATGGCATTGGTCATTTTCAATTAATACTGTTGTTGAATTGAATATGCTTGCTTTTTTGAAGCCATCAATATCTTCATTGTATTCATTGCCAAGGACTAAAAAACAATCGGTGTCATGTATGTCAATTCCGGTTTGACGGAATGAAGCAAAATGTTCTTTAAAGAATGGAATTTTGGAAGTGTAAATAACAGCGATGTTCAAGGGCGGCATTTAAATATAATTTGAAATCATGTTATTTTTATATGGGTGAATGAAAGACATATAAAAATAATTTTATTGATAATTTAAAACATTAAGAGAGATGGAGATTATGACGGCAAGAGATCTAAGAATGCTGCCATTGAAGAATGTGGTAGAGAAGATATATGACATGGTGGTGACGTCGGCTTTGTGTGGTCATACATTTGTGGATTTCACACTGGTTTTGTTATTGGAATATTATAAAATGAATCCAGAGTTGGATACTCCTGAAAACGTTGCCTACATATTTGAAGAATTATATAAACTATTTCCGGGAGTGCGAATTTTTGAGAGAGAAATGCAGAATAGAAATGGCAAAAATTTATTGAGGGTATGTTGGAAAGATTTAACTGAAACTTTATAATTTTCTAAGTAGTATTTATAAAATGAATTTCGTCGTAATTATTGTGATGGCAATTTTGTTTGCTGCTTTAACTCCTGGTGTTTTGTTGTACTTACCCCCCCGAAGTTCTCTCGGTGTTGCCGCCGTTACTCACGGTTTGGTTTTTGCGGTAGTTTGGCACTTTATTCACAAACCTCTTTTACAAAACATCGCTTAATTTAGGAAATTGTGAAGGATCTGTATATAAACTATTTTATATACAAATGGAAAAAATATCATCATTGGAATCAGTTATTGTTGAAGTTCCGGTAGAAACGAATGCGGTTAATTCGGAAGTGATTAATAGAGAAAAGGAAGAAGTGCCGCTTGCACAAAAAAAGTGTTGTCACTCTCTGAAAAAGGATTCAGGCAAATGCGCGATGTGTATAGTCAAAACGTGGTCTTTGTGTTTGAATTTTTGCGAATGTATATGCAAGGGATGTTCTAATGGATGTTTGTTTTGTAGTGCTGTGTGTTTGGGTTGTAATGTATGTTTAGAGCAAGTTGATTGTGATGGCAATTAGGTTATTTGCCGTTGATGGTTCTGGCAATTTGAATAATGTAAGATGACATGCCTATAATAAATATGACAAATTGCATGTCACTAATATTTTTGGTGCGACTTAAAATAAGATCAAGTTTGCCTTCAATTTCGTTATTATTTGATGATGACATGTATCTTCTGGCAAAATTTGGTTTAATTAGGGGGCGTAGGAACATTTTATAATAAACAAGTTTTAAATTTATATATTGTTTTGAGCTTGTATTAATTTATCGTATTCTTCGCGAGTGATTGTTATATAATTTGAATCGGGTTTAACATTTTTGTAAATGTATTGAACACCACTAACAGATTTGCCGATTAACCATGTGCTAACATTGAATGAAATGGTTAGAATGCGATCTGCCACATAAACGAGCGCCATGAACATTGTGATATAATGTTATAAAATATAATTTCATACCTTTTGTGAAAAGATATGAAAGATTTCACATGAAACACCCGATCGGGGACTTGAACCCCGGACCACCAGATTAAAAGTCTGGCGCTCTACCGACTGAGCTAACCGGGTACTTGGTTTAATTGCGGAGTTGTCTTTATGTTATTTTATGTCATTGAATTATTACAAAAAGTTTATAGTTCTCTATCGTGAGAGAAAAATTGATTTGATTTTATTTGTTTGACCAAAATTACAAATAAATAAAATGTCAACAAATTTAAAAATAGACAATTCAAATAAAAATGGATATGTTATACTTGGAGAGCATATTGTGCCATATGAATATTGTTGGACAGACGCGCATGGATATGCCAAAACGCTGGATGAGGCGCGTATAATTGCTGAGGACGCAATCCTTGTGGGAAGGACTAAGACATATTTTGATAGAAAATGGGAGAAGGGACAGCGTCACATAGGACCATATGATAGAGCGCGGATTATAGATTTAGACACGATGGATATGGTGGATGATGAATATTGTAGAAATGAAAATGGAGAAGTGAAAAAAGTAAAAAATATAGAGGAAGAAAATGAGGAGGCGAAATCGGATGTAAAAATGACAAAAGACGAAAGACGAAAAAAATATGAAGAAAAACAGCAAATTGCGAAAGAACGCAAAATGAATGGTAAAAAAGNATAATTTGTCTNNATATAATNATTGAATGAGCATTCAATACAAAACTGCGTNGGTTTTTTATTGAAAAAAATATAGAAGAAATAATATATTAATTATAATATTTCCGATGATATTCCCGATGACGTCTTATATATTGGAAGTTCAAACAACATTAATTAGTGAAAATGATAAAAATAAGCATGGATGGAATGGCCACAAAGAACACTTGGGATACATAAATAAACTGTTTGAAACAAAACGTGAAGCCAGTTATTATCACAAATTGTATAATCCACACATGAGCGAAATTACCGCGGAGAGTAGATGGCATAGCGAATGTGATCCGCAAACAAAATTTGTCTATGTTGTTCGTGAATATACGGGTGAATTATTGAAGATACCTCCATTTGAGAATTATTTAACGGTTAATTAAAAAAGAATATTTGTGACGTGTGTTTCACCTAAATTATTAGTTGCCAAAACAGATTTTAAAGTAAAAATAGTTCTATTATCGGAATGAATTTCTTCCAATTCATGAATCTTTTTAATGATGTCGCTGATTCGCATGTTAAAGCTGGCAATTTTACCGTTAAGTTGAATGGTATTATTTGCGGGGTCGTCATCAATTTCTATAGAGTTGTCGGTAGTATTGTGAATTTTAACATTAATGAATCCGTCGTAAATTTCATAGACGGTATTTATTTGAGATAATAGGTCGGGATTGGTCAATTTATTATAAAAAAAGAAGCTGATCATTTATAATTTATGCGCATATTTGTTGTGTCTGGAATATCTGCGTGATGTCTTCTTCCTCAATTTTCTTGTGGTTCTTTTGCCACCCTCCATGCGAGAAAGCAGTAAATCGCGCATTTTGGTGTCTCCTTTTCCGGAATATTTAGTGGCAAGGGTCAGCGGGGTTTCATCATCATTGTTTGGTTCATTAATATTGGCGCCATTGTCTAATAAAATTTTGGTGACATTTATTTTGCCTTCTTGAATGGATGTTATAAGGGCATTGTCGCCCATGCTATTTCTGTAATGTATATTGGCACCTCTTTTGAGTAAAGTTTTTACTACATTTTCATGTCCTTCAAATGCGGCAAGAATGAGTGATGATTGTCTTAAAGCAGTTTCATCCATGTCATTAACATTGGCGCCTTTTTTCAAAAGATATTTGACAACATTGAGATGACCATTTTCGGAGGCTTTTATGATGGCGGTTTCGTTGTCATGGGATCTTGAATGTAATAGAGAATTGTTCTTGTGTAACATTTTTTTGATTTTATTTAAATTGCCACGTTCGGCGGCGTCAAACCAATCAGACATATATATTATTGGGACAATTAATAAGCAATTTGTTTTGGATATAATTCACAGGCAAAATGTCCGAAACGATTCGCAAAATATATGAGTATATTCGCAAAAAGCACGAATCCAAAAATGTGTTTTTTGGGTGTTTGTTTTGCGTCTAGAATAGAATATACTGGATCCCCCGTGTATGTTCGCCAAGGAATGTAGATGAAAAATAGCCAGAAATAGAGCCATCCATATGTATATTTCAATGATTGTGAATTGTATTCATTGTCGCAGACGAGGGTTCTTGTCTGGCTTTCTTGTGAATATAAATGGTGAATAAGCAAATAAGGGACGCTATGATGAATGTAGGTACAAACATCGGTGTGCCAACCCAAATTATCCACTAAATTAAGTTTATCTGCGTCTTTTAAATTAAATGACAATTTGCCGATCCAATAGCCGGCCATGATGATGAAATGGATGTTGTGCGCTACAGGCAAAGTGGAAGGATAAATTAGGGGTAAAAAAGTGGCAAGATGTCCGGTATCAGTGAATCGTATGAATTGTTTTACCCAATTGTGGCGGGGATTTTTAAGATAAGTGAAATGGTGTCCATACCAATAAAAATAATTCACCGAATACATTTTGATGGCTATCATAGAAGAAATGTAAATGTTCTTGGTTGTATAATAGAGAAATGCTTGTAAAAAATGAATGTAGAACCCATCTTTGAGAAATATTTCTAGCATGTTTGTGATAGAGATGTAATGTTAATTTATTTATATTTTTTGTTAAAATATATAAATGAATTTTGACAAATATGTAAATGAGTGATTTGCCGGACGAATTATCATATCCGGATGGATTGTATCAAAAGATATTAAAAATGTGTGCTTTTCACCCGATTAATATCATTGCAGGATTTTATTATGGAAATAAGATGGGTGGGATGATGGGAATATTGTTGATGGCGAGTTCAATAAACTTTTGGCGTAATCCATTGTTGAAATCAAAACGACGGTTTGCCGACATGACAATAGCATTTATTTCGGTGCCATATCATGTGTATTTGTCATTGTTTACGAATAACAAGTTATTATGCGCTGGCACAATGATATGTGGAAGTTTAATGTATCCAATCAGTTTGTGGTTTCATAAAAACAATTATATAAAATATGCGGCATATTCACATTGTGTTTTACATGGACTTGTGATTGCTGGTGCCACACTTACATATAGGGATTGTTATTTGAATGGATTATGATTAGAAAAAATATAATATTATATTATAAATGAGTGTTTCTAAGTCTGTCGCGTCTCCCAAATCTCCCAAATCTTCTAAGTCTCCTAAGACTTCTCCGACAGTTTCAAGCATTGAGGTTATCATAAATGAAAATACTTATGAATTAACAAAAGAAAAGATTATGACTATTACGCGTTACACATTTCAAAAACAAGCAAACTGTTACATAACATATAATGTTAAACAACCGAAAGATGGTTCAGCAACCGTGTACATTAACATATTTAGATCAGATAGTGAAGTTGCTGGAACTGGTCGCACAATGATGAAAGATTTATTGACATATTTGTTAATGAATGCGAATTTTTCTGAAAATACGCAAATATCATTGGTTCCGGAAGCTTTATCAAAATTACAAAGAGGCATAGTTCATGATAATGAAAAGCTGGTGGCATATTATAAAAAAATAGGATTTGACACGGAATTGAATAGAAGTTTTGGATTTGTAAAACTGTCAGGAACTATAAAACACATAATAGCAAAAATTAACGCATATACAAAAAAAGGAGGGAAACGCAAAACCGCAAGTAATAAATTTAAGCTTAGGAAAACAAAAAAACAAAATCATTCAAATGATAAATAATTATTAAAATGTATTACAAAAATGTGTTTTGTAATATATAATGGACACTTTGTTTACGCACAGAAATGAGACAGAAGGCAAAGTTGGCATAGGTAAAGTGCCAACCGAATTACATTTGATATTAGATGATATATCAAAAGAATATGTTCATAAAATTCCGGACAAATCAAGCACGACTTATCACACGTATTATGATAATTTGACGGGCAAATTAAAAGAAAATTTTGATAAAATTCAGTATAACAAATTTTGGGATAACATTTCTGATAATAATGCCAAATGCGTGAAACAATGTGTTATTGAAATGAATGAAATATATTACTCAAATCCTAAGCCAAATTTTGAAAAAACAAATTTATATGGTGCGGCGGCGAATCTTATACCGCATAGAGATTGTATTTTATATAATTTCAATGGCATTTGTTTTTATAGGATTATTATAGGATTGACGGATTCAAACAATGACACGTCAACAGCGTTTATTAATTTTAATTTGGAGCATAAAATAAATAGAGGCGATTACATGATATTTGATTTTGACAAAACATTACATCAAGTGAAGAAGACTGGCCAACAGGAAACGCCGAGAATCTTA
>JGI24768J34885_10000351_pt1 | contig 13524 bp, 14 predicted proteins | sample LakOntMetagenome_FD_34885 | JGI IMG/M metagenome (IMG submission 34885) | reverse complement strand
CAAGTGCTTGCATTCGCGATGCCCAAGTTGCTTGCGCCTGACTTGGGGTTGGTTTTGGACCCGGCGGCCTTCTTTTACGATGGGCCTTTGCAAGCGCCTAGGAATGGCATGGAGCGTTCGCCTCCTGTCACGGAGCCCATGACATTGCACTCGTGGTCCACACCGCGGAGCATTACGTGTGCCGCGCGACTGCTTTCCGAGCGCGTGTCTCGCGACTTGCCTACGCAGGTGCGGTTCGAGAAGAGCACGCCGAACGAGCTGCGCGATGGGCAAATTAACACTGGCTTCGTCGAGTATTTGATGGGCTATCCGGCTAACTGGACGAAGTTGCCGTCGCATTGGAAAACGACAGCGCCCGTCGGCTACCGCCCGGGGCAAATCGCAAAAAAGAAGTTGAAAAAAGATGCGGAAGACGCTGCGCGCTTGGCAAGAGCGAAACCGGAAGACGCTGCGCGCTTGGCAAGAGCGAAACCGGAGACAGAAGAGGATGAGGCAGAGGCAGATGCTGAGAATGATGATGAAGAAGACGAATAAACACCCTATATAAGCGGCATACTCTCTGCTAAGTTTACAACCCGGTCAAACTGCTCCTGTGTGAGTTGCTTGCTTTCGAAATATGCGATGTCGAGTATGTTGGCCATTTTACAAACCACATGGCAGATGTGCTTGCAAACGATGTTTTTCTTTTTGGAATTGAAGGTGTGGTCGGGACAATTGCACGACAAGCTTCCTTTCTCACTCGTTCCCTGTTTGAATAGTTTTACTTTGTATTCGCGCCTAACGCCTTTCGACTCTCCACCTTGGACGGTGAACGTTCCTTCTAGATTTGCGAGCCGACGGGCGGTGCCTATGTTCTTCTCGTACTTCATACAAGTTATGTTTTCTTCCTCATCACAATTTCTCAAGGTATCATATTGGTTCTTATGATTTGGAAGCGGGCTCATCTGGTTTATCAGGTCATTGAGTGTCTCGGGCGGATCTATCAGCCGTTGCAATAGTCTATCAATCTGCTCCTCACACTTCAACGCCCTGTTCATGCAATACGTGGAATATTCGATATGGTCTTTCATGTATCGCTTATAATGCCCCAATTGCTCCGTACTAAATCTTTTATGAGTATTCACGATGCTCTCGACACTCGATAAAGAGCTGTTTGGTGGATGCATGCTATATTGTTGCTGTTGCTGCATCGATTCTCTAAATACGACGCGCTTGCCTCATTCAGGCAAAGTCTTCGTAAATTGCGTCCCACTCAAACTTTGGTAAGCGTTGGTTCTTGCCATTGGCGTCTTTGATGTACAGGCCGTAGCGACCGAGGGCAATGCTAGACCCGTCGGGACGCGCGAGCGGGAGCGCCAATAGAAACTTGACGTCTTTCACACTCAAGTCCTGAATTGTTGTGTTTCGCCACGCTATGAACGAGGGCAGCGAAACAAACTTTTTAGTGGGCACGTGAAGAAGCGCGAGGCCGTACTTCGTTTGCACCACATACGCATCGAGCTTGTCGAACTCGCGCAATGCCTTGGTCGGCTTCGAGGGCATGTCGGGATTGTCTTTCTTGTCTTTCTTTGGTTTCTTTTTGTTCTCTTGCGCTATTGCTTTGGCCTCCGCTTGCGCTTTCTCCACGTCCGGGTGGAAGTCTTTGTAAAAGGCGTTGAGGACAGTCTTCTCCTTCACGTCCCCTCGCGCAATGCGGTCCAAGTCTTCTTCCATAGAGGCCGTGAACTTGATATCGAGCATATCCGGGGTGATGCTGTTCAAATACTCCGTCACGCGCTTGCCGAGAGACGTGGGCACCATGCGGTCCGTCTCTTTGCCGCCGACTAGGATGGCCTCTGATTCTTGAGAAATGTTGTTGGGGTTGAGAGTGAGCGTGATGTGACTGACTTCGCGCGTGACTTGCGGATTCGCACCCTTGACGACGTAGTTTTTGGCGAGCAGCTTGTCGATAATGGTTGCGAACGTGGAGGGCCGACCGATGCCGTGTTTCTCGAGCGCTTTCACCAGTTGCGGCTCGTTGTATTGCGATGGCGGGCGTGTGACGTCGCCTTCGGCCTTGAACGAAACGGGCGTTACTAGGATGGGCGCGGTTTGTGCAGTATCCCACTTTGCGAGCGCGGCCTTGTCGGGTTTTTGGTCAGGCGCGTACACGCGAAGGTAACCTTGGAACGTAAGTAGCGAGTGCGTGCCCTTAAAGTGCGTCTTAAGGAATGGTGACGGGCTTGGTATGACGTTGACGGTGATGTTGAGATATGTTGCGGGCACCATTTGGGAGGCGACCGCGCGTTGCCAAATGAGCTTGTAGAGTTTCGCGTGCGCGCTCGTAATGGTGTCGGATATTGGGACTTGGTTGACGCGCGCGTCTGTTGGGCGTATCGCCTCGTGCGCTTCTTGAGCATTTTGCGCGCGCGTCTTGTATGTGCGCGGCATCTGCCACTCGTCGCCGAACTCGTCTTTGATGTATGCGACGATTTGCGATTGTGCATCACTCGATATTGATAAGGAATCCGTGCGCATGTATGTGATGTGGCCTGCCTCGTAGAGCGCTTGAGCGAGCTGCATCGTGCGTTTGGCGGGAAAGCTATAGCGCGCGTACGCTTCTTGTTGGAGAGACGACGTGGTGAAGGGCGCGGGCGGTGACTTGGTCGCTGTCTTCTTTTCGTATGTGGCGTGCCATGCAGTTTTCTTGATGCTCATGCGTTGTAAGAGAGCGCGCGCACTTGCCTCGTCTTGCCATGTTGCGAGCGAGTCGCCGTTGAACGCGCGCGTCTCGAACTGCTCTTTGGAATTTGCAAAGGTGCCGTTCATGGTCCAGAACGGCTCGGGCACGTGCGCCTCTTGCTTGAGAGCGATGTCGACGAGGAGCTTGAGGGCCGCACTTTGGACGCGGCCTGCGCTCAAGGAGGATGTTGCGAAGCGCTTCCAAAGCAAGGGTGATAGCTCGTAGCCCACGACGCGGTCGAGGATGCGCCGCGTCTCTTGGGCGGCCACGAGCTTCTCGTCTATGGAGCTCGGCTTGAGCACGGCTTGTACGAGCGCTTTGGGCGTGATTTCGTGGAACGAGAGGCGTGGGGTGTTTTGCGGGAGCTTGAGGAGCGTCTGCAAGTGGCGCGCAATCGACTCCCCCTCGCGGTCGGGGTCGCTGGCTAAGAACACGCGCTTGGCTTGCTTGACTGCGTCTTTCAATGCTTTTATCGTCTTCTCCTTGGCTTTCATCGGCTGGTACGTGACGGCCCACGTCTTCGTATCGACTGCGAGCTCCTTGAGCGGCAAGTCGACCACGTGGCCTAAGGACGCGATGACTTTGAAGGGGCCGATGTTATTGAGCTCGGGCGCGGCATTCAAGTATTTTTGAATTGTTTTCGCTTTGCTTGCGGATTCGACAATCACGAGAGCCATGATTTGTTCTACTTATATAGCGGTGCGCCTTTAATTAATCTTTCTCAATTTTTGTGGTAATTTAGTTACACGTGGTCTTATAGTTCTTGATGCGCTTAGAGTGGTACTGACCCACGTCAATCGATTTCACAATGCGTGCCGCGGAGCACTTGTACCTCTTGGCCATGGCGGCAATCGTGAGTCCGTTCGCGTGCTGCTCCTCGAGGAGGCACTTGGCGATGTGGAACTCGATGGCCTTGGGCGCGCGATGAAGCTTCTCCGTCATCTTGTCGACGGGCATCTTGGTCTTGTAGAGCTGCATCAACAGCGTGTTATCCTTCTTCTTCCACGTCTTGTTGTGGTTCTTGAAAATCATCTTCTTGGAGCAACGCTTGTAGTGGTTGACTGCGGACAACGCAGCCTCGCAAAAATCAAGGAAGTTGGGCACGCTCCCCTTGCACGCGACAAAGCTCTTGAAGAGAGTGGCGTCGATGTCGGCGCGGATGGCGGACTTGGTGGCCATTGTGTTGGGTTGGGGTGTTTTGTTGGTTTGGTTGGTGTGTTGGGTGTTTTAGTTGTGTGTGAGTCAGCGCACGAGTGCGGTATTTATTGGGGAAAATATGGAAGTGGGGCCAGGCCCACACTCGCGTGGCTCTTAACTCGCGTGGCTCTTAACTCGCGTGGCTCTTAACTCGCGTGGCTCTTAACTCGCGTGGTCGAAACTCGCGTGGTCGAAACTCCAAGAGTAATACTCGCGTGGTCGAAACTCCAAGAGTAATGAGGATAGTGAAATGTATAACGCAATGCGCGCTTTTGTACAACGCCTTGGGTGTGTTGGAATCATGTCGCCATTCAAGCCCGCGCATAATGGTGAACTGCATGAGGAGATTGTGATGTTTGATTGCGCGTCTCTGAATCTTAGGGCCGTGCAACAAGGAGGGATGGGAAAAATAATGTTCGCAGGTAAAGCGCGCGTCGTTCACAAGGGGCGCAACCACCGGTGGTACGTTTCGCTCAAGCGAAAGAGGGTTTATTTGGCCCGAGTTTGCTTGAGCGCAGTCGCAATCGTGGCTAAGTTTTGGTTTAGCTCGTTTAGAACGTCCGCAATTGAAACACCGTCCTTGGTCGTTAGAAATTGCTTTAGGACAAAATAGAGTTGCTCGTCGTAGATGTCTTCAGCGCCGCTCGCGGAGGAAGAGATGGCCGATGAGGACGCTTCAGAGGTGTCCGACATTCGTTGATTTATGCTCTTGTTTTTGTTTGAAGCTTTAAGTGCAAACGCGCTAGATATCAGCTTAAAGGCATTGCTATGCGAATTGCCTATAATGAATCTGCTGAGTGTGTTGAGTCAGGGGCAAGCAATGGGTAGGGCAGATGGCCCAACCGTAGGTAAGGCTGATGGTCAAACCGTAGGTAGGGCAGATGGCCAAACCGTAGGTAGGGCAGATGGCCCAACCGTAGGTAGGGCAGATGGCCAAGTTGCTAGTAAAGCGCCTGACACGCGCGTGCCGCTTGTGCTCGAGCCAGAGCCGCCGCGCGCGCCAGGGGATACGCGGCTGCGCGTGATGCTATGCGGCACGTATCCGATTGGCCAATCGAATGGATACAGTCGCGTGGTATACTACATTGCCAAGCATCTAGGGGCCAAGAGTGACATTCAGCTTACGATATACGGATTCCAAAACTACCAACAGACGCGTGGGGCAGACGCTCGGAACGACATTCCGAGCGACGTGATTATGTACGATTGCCTCGCGAACGAAAAGCCCGCGCGCAACGGCTTTGGCGAGAAGGAGTTTGGCGAATATTTGCGCCAGCGGCCGCAAGACATCGTGATTATCTATAATGACATGGTTGTCACGAGCGCGCTTGTGCAGACGATGGTGCGCGACTTGACGCCGGAGGAGCGGAAGAGGTTCAAGTTGGTGTCGTACATGGACCAGGTTTACCCCTACCAGAAGAAGGTATACATCAACATGTTGAACGAGCACTTTGATGCGGTGGTCGCATTCACGGAGTATTGGCGCGAGACGGCACGGTGGTTGGGAGTGACTCTCCCGATTTATGTCTTTCCGCACGGCTTCGACCCGGAGCGCTACTTTCCCATTCCGCGAGAGTTGGCGCGCATGTATTTTCACGTGCCCAGCAATGCGTTCGTGGTCTTGAACTTGAACCGCAATCAGCCGCGCAAGAGGTGGGATTACACGATTATTGCAATGGCAGAGGTGGTCGCGCGGCACTTGGCCTTGAAAAAGTCAGCGCCCGCCAAGGCCGAGCGCCCGATAATTCTCATGGTNGGCACGCAAATCGATGGCTTTTGGAACTTGCCCGAGATTTTCGAGTTCGAACTGAAGAAGCGGGGCATCGGTTGGGACGTGGGCAAAACATACATCACGAGCGTCGCAAAGCCGCAGCAACTGAGCGACGCTGAGGTGAACATCATGTACAATGCGGCGGACATCGGCATCAACACAGCGGCCGGCGAGGGCGTGGGTCTTGGCGGGTTGGAGCACACCGCTCTCGGGTGCCCGCAAGTCGTCGGCAATATCGGGGGGCACAAGGAGTTCTTGAGTTCGCAATACAGCATCATGCTCGAGCCGAAACTCGGGTTCTACATGGACAAGTCGACGGACGCGATTGGCGGGTACGCGGAGTTGTGCGACCCAATGGAGTTTGCAGACGGCATTTGGAAGTATTACACGTCGAAGTCACTGTACGAGCGCCACAGCAAGCGAGGCAGGCGCGAGATTCTCACGCACTTCAAGTGGTCGACGGTGTGCGACTACTTTCATCGTGAGCTTCTTGACATCGCTGGCTCTGCCTAGCTCTTGAACATCGCTGGCTCTGCCTAGCTTCTTAACATCGTTGGCTCTGCCTAGAAATCGCTGGCTCTGCCTAGCTTCTTAACATCGCTGGCTCTGCCTAGCTTCTTGACATCGCTAGCCTTATCAAGTCTAAGTAGGAAATAATATGTTCGGTCCCATCTTTTTCGACAAGCTTTGCATGTCCGCTATACAGTTTTGTTATTTTTACGTGATTAAGAGAGCCGTCTCTGGTCGCAACAAACTCTCCAACCTTCCAATATTCGCGGCCATGAACAATGTTTGTCTTTGCATCGAACTGCTCTCTAAGGAGCGGCCGCCCCAAGTCGTGCTTGTATGTTGTGTGGCCGAAAAGATGGTACGCCATTCGCTTGAACATGGGGCCGTGGTCTTGCTTCTCGGGGCACAAACGCAGAATGAGACAATGTAAGATTTCGTGCTCCATGAAGCCCATGAGTGCGTCGATTCGCGTGTGACAAACGGTGCCGTTGCACGCTTCGGGACGACCGCTCGCAAACGCATTGAGCAGCAATTCATAATTCAGGCTGATTTTGGCGTAGGCGCCTTGCATTAGCGCATTGCCTAGCTCGCCCGGTTTATTCGAGACCCCAAAATCCATGTCGGGGAATAGATGGCGTAAGATGCCGTTGAATACGTACCTGTCGTACAAATCGAACAGATATGGTAAAACACGTTCGCTGAGCTTTGAAAACATGGCAGACTCTACAATGCCGTTCTTTAGAAGCTCTTGCACCATGGCGCGCACAATCTTTGGCCGATTGTGCTTGTATTGTTTGGCCTCTTTGACCAAGTCGGGACAAAACGTATCCCATTTCAAATCAGCGAATTTCAAGAGGGGCGAGAGGACCTCCGGTTTGGGATTCGCCGGAGGAGGGGAATCCGAAGCCGCATTGCACCGCCCTTTGATGCGCTTGGAACACGGCATGCTAATAGATGTTCACAATTTATGGCCAAAAATGGATATCTAAAGCTTGTTATAGATAAATTAAAAACTAAGAATCATGTTGTCGCGCCGTGCAATGAATCGGCTCCGTGATGGGCACGCGCAAGTGCCCAAGCCGCCGAGCGTCGACCAAGTCGCGCTCGGTATCGCGGACATGCGTGTGCAGATTCGGCGAACGTATGATGCGTGGAATAAATACCAAGAGTTGAGCGCGAAGCAGACCGAGCTCAAGCATCGACAGGAACACAGCCTTCTGATGGCCACGGCCTACAGGGACAAGCTGAAGCACTTGCAAACGCGAGCGGTGTCACTTGTCGAAGAGGCGTCGATGTTTCAAGCGTTTGTCAACATGCAGTTTGAGGTGAAGATGGAGATGACGCGCGCGTTCGAGCTTGAGGACGAGCTTCGGGACGTGAGCACGCAACTCATGTACACGTGGATGGACATTGACGACTTGCACCAAGACATTGCGGGCATCGCGAACGTGTTTTCCGACGTTAAGCTTGCGGCCTTTCCGTTTGAAGCTGGGGCCGAGTGCATCGACCGCACAAAAATGGATGAATGGGCGCAGACGGACGATGAGTAGTAAGTGTAAGTATAAGAGCGAGTAAATATGGCGGTCGTAGAGTTCATGACGTTGTGGGAGGAATACATGCGGGGCTTGGAAGAGACGTGGCCAACGATGTTTGTAAGCTTCACTCTTACTTTTTCAAGCTTCGTTCTCACGTTTGACAATGAAGAGCAAGGGTCTTGGCTAGCCGAAGACGAATGCGAGCGCGGTAAATACGATTGGACGTTGTGGAATGCGGACGAAACGCACATGTACACGCCAGAGTCGCCGGAAGAGTTTGCCGAGTTCACGTTTGGCATAGAGAAGACCGACCACGCGACCATTTACATGCGTTATACGCCTATGGGCAAAAACAAGGAAGTTGTGTGGGAGAGTGACGGGGCGTTTGCTGAAGTCGTGACTTCTGCCATGCGGACGCTGACAAACGGTGACTAACCGCTTATTGTTTGACAGTTGCCTCGGTAAGGCAACCTATTTTGTCGTAAGTGTCGGGCATGTACGAATAGAATGCGCCGTCGTCGCCTTTGTAGGCCTCGCGTTGAATGCGCTTCGAGTACTTGAAGACCGAACGCTTGATTTCGTTGGGGGCCGCGAAGAGCGACACGATGGCCGTGTGCACGGGGGCGTCGCCGAGGCGTTTGTAAAACATCAAGCCGGATTCGTCAATTGTTTTCAGGGCCGCTTGCACGTCCGGGCGTTGCCAAAAGGATACGCGCGTGACAAAGTAGTTGTTGAAGAAGTAGACCATGCCCCAGACGCGCATCGTGGATTTCATGTCGGGGAGTGCATGCGCATCCGTGATGCTGAGCAAGCTGCGGAATGGGTGGAACAATACGGATAGCATTGGGATGTCTTGCGGTTTGAACATCTGGCTAATGAGGTCGCACTTCTCGGGAAAGGCGCTCTCAAGCAGCTCCTTGAACCCGTGGTTGCAAATACCGCAATCTAGGCTGAGAATGTTGCTTGAGTAGACGAGCTTGTTGTCGTCGGCCCACGCGAAAATGTCGTAGGGCACCGGCTCCTCGATGATGCTGTCGTCGTCGAGACGCATTATGTATTCGAATCCTTGCGCGTACTTCCAGACGTTGATGGACCACCACCTGCACATCATGCGGTACTTGGCATTTCGCCAATAGGGCACGGGCTTGTGCGCGATGCACTTTTGCATCTTCTCCGCGTCGATGTGCGCGGGGAGCGTGAAGTCGCTTGGGTCGAGCTGATGGAACGATACGAGCGACCGACATGTTGACCGCACGCCTGTGATAATCTCGCGCTGGTCGTCCGGACCGTAGTCGCCCTCGTGGTAAATGTGCACGGGGTAGCGGAACTGGGCGTTGAAATGCTTGAAGAGGAAGTAGAGGCACGTCTTCAAGTGCGTCTTGCGAACATCGGTGTTTTGAGTGAGGATAAAGATGGCGCAAGGTGACCGAACGGGATTCATGGATTGCGATGAGTTGCGTATTAAAAAGAATCGGGGAGTAAGCTTTAAGCGCTTAGAACGTCGTTCCATCGCTCCCATACGCTAGCGTTCGGGTCGGCGAGGCTCGCGGGCGGCGTCTTGGTTTTGGTTGTGGTGGTGGTGGTTGTTGGCGTCTCTTGCGGGGGCGTCGTCACGGTACGGAAGGCTTTCGGCTTGGTGACGGTTTTAGTTTCGCCCTTCGTGGGGTCCGCAAGCTTGGGAAGCGTGAGGCCGAACGTGTCGGCGAGGCGCTTGATAGACAGAGACGAGCACTGCTTGAGGGCGTCCGCCGGCATTCCGAGCGTGGCCTTTGCGATACCGAGCGCGTCCGTCTCGATTTGCCAGTGCGGCTTGGGAGGTTCGGCCGCCTTTGCCTCGGCCGTAACGGCGCGACACTGCGTGAGCTCGGTCTCCGCGTCCTCGAGAGTGCGCGACGCGTCGTCTATTTCTTTTTGCAGTTTAATCATTATTGCAGTGTACTCTTCCTTGGCGGCCGAGACCTTGACGTCAATGCCCGACCGCTTTTGCTCGAAATACTTGCCGAGGTTATCTATTTCAATGGGCGTGAGGGGGGCATTGAAGTAGGCAAATGCGATGAGTATGATTTGAACGGCGCCATCCGGGTTGAGCATGACCTCGGTGTTGCCAAGGCGAATCTCTTCTTGCGGGGCCATTTCTGCGGCGGCAAAGGTCTTTGAGAGTTTCGTTTGACCGATGTAGAAAGTTGCGCTCGGTTGCACTTGGGGTGCGCGTTTGCCTTCGTCGTAAACGAGCGTGTAGGCGGTCGGAAGGCGATTGGACATGAGCATGAACTTGTTCACCGGCCATTGGAAGGAGCGGCTCGCATTCCCAAGAATAATCTCGAGAATGACGTTGCTATTGTCGCGCTTGCGAATGGCAATCTCAATCAAGTCGGGGTTCTCGGCGGTGATGCGGAAGAGCACTTTGCGAGTCTCGCCTTCCTCAAAGTCGACGTTGTCCATGACGCCGTAGAAGACGCACGTAAATGAGGTGAGTTTGTAAGCGGCAAAGCTAGAGATGCTTGTGCCGATGAGCTTGGAGCTCGGGCCATAGAGCTTTAGGCCACTGAGGTTCAACCCTATATCGTTGGTCTTCTTTACGACATCGGGTATCCCATGCTTATTGGAGGCGCTCATGTGAACGGTGAAGTCGTACGGGATTGCGCGCATGTCGTGCCATTTGGCAGTGCTGCCCGATGATTGATAGACTTCGGCATTCGTGCTCGGGTCTTGCGCACTCGCGTACGTTACCTTGTCACTGAACGACGACAGGTAGATGACATTACTTGCTAGGGGAAAGTTGGCATTCGTGAGCATGTCTTCAGTGTAGAGTAAGTTTGGAGTTGGTTCTTCAGGAGTTGGTTCTTCAGGAGTTGGTTGCGCCTCAACAAACGGCTCGATCTCAATACCTTTCTTGCTATATACGAACCACATCACGGTGACTGCCCCGATAAGGACAGCCAACCAATACACATAGGACGATAACATCTTACTCTTACTAACGGGTGTGAGAAAAACTTGCGACTCGTTTTTGAAGGCCTTGCTCGGCATTGTTCAAGGCTTTGCCTTACGGTGCGCGGCTTTTGCTTTGCGCCGCCCGCCCATATGGTTCATGTCGCCCACGCAAATGCTCTTGATACGCTTGCCCCGGAAGGTCATGGAATGCAAGTAACTCTCGAGACCCATCTTTTCAATGCTGTCCTCGGAGAAGATGTTGTCCCAGCGGCCGTCACCCTCGGCGCAATTGTGTTGTTGCTTCATCACGATTTTTAGGAGCTCGATTATTTTGAGCAGCGTGTCATCCTCGCTTACGTCCAAGTAGGGTTTCGAACGGTCCTTTACCTCACCGAAGAGGGCGAACGGATTGATAGTGATGGAGTTTTGGCGATTCGATGGATTGATAGAGTTAGCGGGAAGGTCGTCGATGAGAATGGTGTTGCACTCGGCGAAGCAGTCGTAACCCGAGTGGTACCACAGCCAGTTGAGGTCCTTGTTGTTGCCGTGCAAATCGCCGGCCAGCTCTGCGTGCTCGTCGCCGTTCAAGATGTGTTGCAGCTTGTGCTTGCGATGCGGGCTCTGATGCGGGCTTTTACGCTCGCTTTGGCGCGGGCTCTTGGAAGACACGAACATCTTCGCGACACCTTCCGCGTACTCCTCGTCCGACAGCGTCCATAGGCTAACGTTGCAATGCTTGAACAGGAACGAGAGGAACTTTTGGAGGTGGGGGCGGATGATGAAAACGCCGCTGTTGTTCGGCTTGACCGTGTACTTGGCCTTTTCCTCGTCGGACAGCAAATCCCACGAGTGCTTCCAGTACTTCTTGTTTATGAAGTACACAAGTGTCTCATCAATGTCTAAAATCACATTAAGTTTGTTGCAATCGGGAGGGGACATTTATAGGCTTATTACTATAAGTTCGCATCAAAAAACGACTGTAGAGTTTGGTTAGTTTCTGTTGCGCACGTGAAATTTGCAAAATATTGTCCCGAAGACCGGCTCCTTCCGACAAAAGGCCGCGCGTGTTTTGCTGAAGTGCGCGCACTTGTAACGGAAGCATCCATTTGGGAGAGCGACCTTGTTGGCGCGCCATGCGCGGGACGCGGCATCGAAGTCTATGTCGGCATCCATTCAAAAAGCAGGTACGTGGTGTGTCTTTTAAGTAGTAGTAGCAAGCTATTTGAACGTCTTTTTCACGTGAATTACTGCTTGGTTCTTTTTGCGAACGTAAGGGTTGTACTCCTCCTCTTCCTCTTCGTCGTCGTCGTCCTTTGACATTTGTAGGGCTTTGCGCTCCTCTTCGGCGGCCTGTAGTTGCCACAATTCTGGCGTGCACATCTTGAAGTCGCGGGATTGCGCCTTGTACCAAAAGACCGTATCGTTTACTCCGCCATTAGACTGGTTGTCGATGACAATGCACTCGTAGTTTTGCGTGCACTGGTCCATCACTTGGCTGAATATGTCAAATGTAGGAAACATACCTGCGTAGTGCTCGTACAAGCGCTTTCGGTTCGCAAAGATGTTCTCGCGTAGCAAAAACACGTTGTCGAGGTTACCACGCAGGGTTGGAGGAATGCCCATAGGGGATTGAAGCGCTAATATACATAGGATAGATGAGTGCCTCCCGTTACAGAATATGTAGCGTATCCCCTTATCATTAATCCAATCCTTGTTTGCAAACATCAAGTCGTCGAGAACTAGGAAGGCGCGGGGGTCGATGTTGGAGCGCCCGAACTTCTTGACCTCTTCTTGGTACTGGCGCGTGATTTTCTTTTGCCGTTGGATGAACTTGTCGATAATCTCGGACGAAAAGTCTTCATAAATCAGAACACCCGGAATGAATTTGGAGAAGAAGCCGTTGGAGCCTTCCGTGGGGGAAATCACAATGCCCATGGGGATGTCGCGCAGATGCCACAGCGAATCGCGCATGAGAAAAGATTTCCCGCGATTGCGTGGGGCCAAATAGAGGATTGTGCGCCCATTCGTCGACCCCGGCGCATACCATAGTTTCTTCATATCATACTTTTTCAACTCGAGCTTCATATATTTTACCCGACCGCTACTTGAAACCGTCATAAAAAAAATCGCTTTGCTTACGCGGGGGCGCACTACTTGCGCATGAGACGCTTGCCAAAGTAGGTGATGCCGACGGCCCACATGTTGAAGACTGCGGTGAGGGTGATGAAGCCAGTGAGCACCCATGCCCACACTTGGCAGTTGCCGACAACGGTGCAGTTGAGGTTGTAGAGGCCCAGCGACATGATGGCGGCGGCATAGACCACCAGCAATAGCGCAATCAGGCCGGCAGACACGAGGGATTTGGAGCGCGCGATAAACACAGAGATGGTCATCGAGAGAAGCAGCACCGCGTACGAAATCAGCGCGAGCTTCGCTTGAGGGACGAGGGAGATATTCCACTTGCCGATGCTGAAGTCGAGGTTGTCTTTGAAGAACATGATTATTATACTAGACATGGATAAAATAAGTGGGGCTTGGTGCCTCATGCAAGCGTGCTGACCAAAAATGGAGCGAGTCGCTTAAAAGATTGGCACAAGTAGTTTACAAATGGCGGGAAACGCAAATCCCGTGCGCGAGTCGGTGCGGGCCATTTTCGCTCAGCACATGAGCGATGTCGAAGCCGCTGATTTGGAGGTGGGTGTGTTCAACAACACCATTGATGTCGCAAAGTCGTTTCCGTTTGCAGCGGCGTGGGCGAACCCCGTGTTCAACGAGGCGTACTTGGCCAAGGCACGCAGTATGGTGGCGAACATCAATCCCGAGAGCTACGTGAAGAATGCGCGCTTGGCGGCTCG
>JGI24768J34885_10000350_pt1 | contig 13543 bp, 16 predicted proteins | sample LakOntMetagenome_FD_34885 | JGI IMG/M metagenome (IMG submission 34885) | reverse complement strand
TGGAGCAATTCTTGATTAGTATTAGTTGAAGTATTGAATGAACCCACTAACCTGCATCTTCAGTTTTTAAATAGTCCATAACAATTTTGATTGATAGTTTCCCCGGATATACATATGGGTCAAAATCTGGATGCTTTTGTTTAATAGCTTGATATAAAAACTTTATGTGAATATATTCCATTGTCCAAGCATCAAAAAATCTTTCCTTAATTTCTTCAAAGTACAAAAGCTCAATATCTTTATGTCTAGTATCACGGAGGATGCTTGCGTAAAGTTTATTAACATTACTTCGCTCACCTTCGAGTACTTGGAGAAATAGGCCTTCGCCTTCACATAGGACGCCAGTTATATCGTTTTGTGTATTGCTTTCTCTAAAACGATCTAAGCTTGTCTCAGCTAGGTTGGCAATTTCGTTATTTATTTCCCTGCTTACATAAAGAAGTCTAACTAGCATGTTGATCATCCATGATGNTTGGCAATTAATGAAGATAATTTAAAAATAATAAATTTGCAACCTTATTTGTATTATTTTTGAATAACTTGGTCTTTTTCAATCTGAAACGTCATTAAATCTTCACCAATCACCAATGGCCCAGAGTAAGTTTTTCTAGCCATATCAAATACTTCTTTTTCAGTGACCGCAGGTATGCCAGGACCTGCGAGCAATACAAAGTGATAAAACACCGCAAGTTGCGGTTTAACTTTGCTAAACAGAGTACCCGCTTCCTCTGGTGAGGTGTGGTGATCTAGGATTACTTTAATCGCTGGATTTTTTAGTAAAGCTTCTTTTGCTGCAGCGACTTGGTGAATGATCAAATTAGAACCCATGGCGTTTTTGATCAGGTTTTCGCTATAGCGTGTATCGCCAGAGATCGTGACTGATCGATTGTCATAATCGATGCGGTATCCATAAGCAGGTTTTAGTAAATCACCATGATCAACTTCAATGGCAGTCACAGTAAGACCATCTTTTTTATACACAACGCCCGCATTGACCTCAGTTACGACTGATTTGATGTTTTCAGGTTTGAGTCCTTGATCGGCAATTCTTGCTTTGATGTCCCACTCATAGGCTTGTTCCAAGCCATTCATTAATTGTTGAGTGCCTTTGGGGCCATAAACAACAAAGGGACCATTTCGCTGTGCGTAGTTCGTCTCTAACCACCCTGTAAGCCATAAGTCGGGTAGTCCCACCACATGATCAGAATGCAGATGTGTGATGAAAACCGCATCGATCAAGCCTAATTTGATACCCAATTGCCAAATACGCTGAGTTGTTCCGCGACCACTGTCAATTAACAAATGCTTTCCACCCGCTTGTATCAAGACGCCTGGACCAAAACGTGTCATTGACGGAGTTGGACTTCCAGTGCCCAACAAGGTGACGCGAAATTCTTGAGGTTGCAAGGGCGGCAGTTTGCTTTGCGCTTGCGCAAAAAAACCGACTAAAGAAAAAAATAAAATTAATATGAAGCGCAACATTTTTTTCCTTACTTTATGTTGGTTAATTTAAATTCAGACGTGGTTTCTTAAAAGTCTTCTATGAGTTTGTATTTTCCAGCCATTTGCGGTTTTTGACAGTGCTATCAGTCGATCATTGATCCAGCTAATGGGAAAATTCGTGACTAGGTAAGGCAGTCTAACTTAGCTCTTCGAGGGTCTGTTGTGTGTGTTGCTTTTACTTAAAACCCACGCGGTCCAACATTTGTTGTACCTTGACTTGGTTCATGCCCACGGCGCTGATGGGCACCAACTCGCTTTTGAAGTTACCGCCGGTCATGGCATTTAGGGCGGGGTTGTCCAACTTCAAGCCTTTGACCACGGGCCACTCGTTGTTGCCATTTGCAAAGTGGTTTTGTGCTTCGGAACTGACAAGGTATTCCAAAAACTTGACCGCGTTGACTTGGTTCTTGGAGTGGCGCGCTATCGCACCCCCAGCTACGTTTACATGTGTGCCCCAGCTTTGTTGGTTGGGGAATACTACGCCCACGCGTTCGACCATTGCTTTGTCGGCGGGGCTGGTGGAGCGCTTCAGGCGCGCCAAGTAGTAGGTGTTGGTCACAGCAATGCCACACTCGCCGCTGGCCACGGCCTTTATTTGGTCGGTGTCACCTCCCTTGGGTGTGCGCGTCATGTTGTCGACCAAGCCTTTGAGCCACGTCTCGGTCTTTTCAGCGCCAAGGTGTTCGGTCATCGCGCCAAACAAGCTCAGGTTATAGGGGTGCGAGCCAGAGCGGATGCAAAGTTGTCCTTTGTTCTTAGGATCTGCCAATTTTTCGTAGGTATCCACGTCGGCTTTGTTGACCTTAAGTTTGTCAAATACCACCACGCGTGCGCGGGTGGACAGTCCAAACCATGCAGTTCCTTCGTCAGTAGGCTTCGAGCGCAGTTGAGCGGGAATTGCTGCTTCTAGGGTTTTTGATTTGACGGGTAAGAAAAGGCCGTCCACTTCACCGCGCCATAAGCGGGCCGCATCGACCAACAAAATGACATCAGCAGGCGATGCGCTGCCCTCGGCCTTCAAGCGAGCGATGATGCCAGCGTCGTCTGAATCGACGCGGTTAATTTTGATGCCTGAGACTTTAGTGAAGTCGCTGTAGAGCGCTTCGTCAGTCGGATAGTGCCGTGCTGAATACAGGTTGATGACCTGTTCAACGGCCAAGACCGACGTGCTGAACATGCAAGCGGTGATAGCAGAAATTGCCAAAGACAAAACGGTGAGGGTGCGGCGCATGAACCAGTTCCAAGTGAAAAAGCTTGAATGCAGTATACACAAATGGGAATCATTATCATTTGACTCGAGTCAAATGAACCATTTCGAGATGGAGGATTTGTCCCTTTGGCTCAGCTGTTGCCCAACGGCGGCTCTGTTAATTCTCAGTNGCGACGTAGCGTGCGGCTCAGCAAAATAACGGGCAGCAAGCCCACCATCACCAAGGCAAGCGAGGGCAAAGCGGCTTCGCCCAAGCGCTCATCGCGCGCTAATTGGTAGGCCATCACGGCCAAGGTGTCGGTGTTGAAGGGGCGTAGCACTAAAGTAGCGGGCAGCTCTTTCATGACATCGATTAGCACCAGCAATGTGGCCGCAGCCAATGGTTTTTTGAGCAAAGGCCAATGCACGCGATATATCAGCGAAAAACCAGAGATTCCTAGCATGCGCGCGCTGTCGTCTAGCGAGGCCGGCACACGCGCATAGCCACTTTGCACCGATTGAAAAGCCACGGCCACAAAGCGCACTAAGTAAGCCCATAACAAACCCAGTAACGTGGCTGTTAACCAAAAGCCCACACCCGTCCGCGGCCACGTGTCTTGTACCCATCCGACGGGCAAGAGCAAGCCCACCACAATCACCGCGCCCGGTACGGCATAACCAAGGCCGACCACGCCCACCACTTGGCGTGTAAGCCAATTGGGGTGTAAGCGGGCTTGTGCCGCCAACAATAGAGCAGCGCCCACGGCCATCGAAGCCGCTAAAGCACCCAGCGACAAACTGGTCAGCGACCATTGGGTAAAGCGGTCCCAAGGTAAGTTCACAAACCCGTCGCCTTGCAGCAATGCGCGAAACATGAACAACACAGGTAGCACAAAACCGCATAACACTGGCAGAACACACAAGGTCAACACAAACGCGGCGGACAAGCCTCTCAACTGAAAGGGCTGTGCTTCACCGCTTAGACGGTCAACGCGTGCGCTGTAAAAACGCAAACGCGATTGCGCTCTTTTCTCAGCCGCTAGCAAGACCAAAATCACGACTAACAGCAAGGTGGCCAGTTGCGCTGCAGCAATTCGGTTTTCCATGACCAACCAAGCTTTGTAAATGCCTGCCGTGAAGGTCTGAATGCCAAAGTAGCTTGACACTCCAAAGTCAGCCAGCGTTTCCATCAAGGCCAAGGCCGTGCCCGCCGCAATCGCAGGACGTGCCATTGGCAACGCCACGCGTAGTATGCGGCGTGACAGTGGTGCACCTAGCAATCGAGCCGCCTCCATCAATAGCCGCTTCCATCAATTGCGTGGCACGATCAGAAAGCGCTGTGCGCGCCAGTATGTATACATAGGGATAGAGCGCGAGTGAAAAAATACAGGCTGCTCCCCAGACATTGCGTACTTCAGGAAACACCCGGCCATCTAGGCTAAACGCTTCACGGATGGTGGTTTGCAGAGGGCCGCTGAATTGCAAATAGTCGGTATAAGCATAGGCCACAACATAAGCGGGCATGGCCAAGGGCAAAAGCAAAGCCCACTCCAAACTGCGGCGCATAGGAAAATTAAACAGCGTCACAGCTACAGCAGTTACAGTACCTATACTGACCACGCCGACGCTTACCAAGACGCATAGCAACAGTGACGTGCCAATATAGTCAGGCAACACTGTCTTGGCCATTTCAATCAATATATTGTTAGATACTGCGTTCCATTGCAACCACGAAAATAGCACGGTCAACACCGGCAGCGCCAACAACAAAGTCAGTACTACCAACACACTGCGTAAAAACAAACGGAAGCTCAAATGCATGCGGCATTGTAGGTAGCCGTAAATAGCCATACTTGAAACATCCATATCTACAATGCACTTATGTTTTTAGATGTCGATCAACTCTGTGTAAGTTATCCAAAGCGTGCCAACCCATCGGTAGACCGAGTGACCCTTGGATTGCATGCAGGTCAAATGGGTGTGCTGATTGGCTCATCAGGCTGCGGCAAAACTTCACTGCTGCGTGCCGTTGCCGGCCTTGAGCAAGCGAGCGCCGGTGAAATTCGTTTAGCCCAATCGGTGGTGAGTAGTGCGAACGAACATGTGGCGCCTGAGGCGCGCCAAATTGGTATGGTCTTTCAAGACTTCGCTCTCTTTCCGCATTTGACTGTGCACGACAACGTGAGTTTTGGTTTGAATAAGCAGCCGCCTGCCCAGCGAGAAGCTCGTGTGCGAGAGGTCTTGGCGTTGGTAGGCTTGTCCACGAGCTCACAGCGTTACCCGCATGAACTGTCAGGAGGTCAGCAGCAGCGCGTAGCTTTGGCCCGCGCCTTGGCACCAAAGCCGCAGCTGTTGTTATTAGATGAGCCATTCTCTAGCCTTGATGTGGAATTACGAGAGCGCTTGGCTTTAGAAGTGCGCAGCATATTGAAAGAAGCACAAACCACCGCGCTGTTTGTGACGCACGACCAGATGGAGGCCTTTGCAATTGGCGACGTGATCGGTGTCATGTCTGAAGGCCGGCTACACCAGTGGGACGATGCTTACACGCTTTATCACCGACCAGCCACACGTTTTGTGGCCGAGTTCATTGGGCATGGAGTCTTCACCCCAGCAACCTTGCGCAAAGAAAACAATCAAATTGTGGCGCAAACGGCAATGGGCGACTTGATGGATGTAGCTGACCCCTTGCGGTCTTTGAGCTTTTCTGAAGGTGAGTGTGATGTATTGCTGCGTGCCGATGACATCGTGCATGACGACGACGCACCCGTAAAAGCAGAAATTATTCGAAAATCATTTCGTGGCTCAGAATTTTTGTACACCTTGCGCTTGAAAACAGGCGAGTTGGTAATGGCTCATGTGCCAAGTCACCACGACCACAAACTTGGCGAGTGGATTGGTATTCGCGCTGAGGTAGACCATGTCGTGACGTTTAAACGAGCATGACCTAATGGCCGATGCCTTAGTTGTCTGTGGTCAGTAATCAATTAACACTGTTGTGTCACACTCTCCGAGATCGGACATTGGCTTGGTGCTCGGGGGCTATCAAGGCCCAAAGGCTTTGCCCAGCCATCCATATCACGCGATGTTGGGTGGCAAAACTTTTCAAGTTGGTTGGCATAGCTTGCAAACTCACGCACATTAGTTGCGAGGTACTGTGGGACTCCCTCTCGCTCAGCAAAGTTTGTAAGTTATCTACACCCCAGGCCGCCGCCTTCCATCGTTTGGCGCACACCAGAGTGGTTTGACCCTGCCGCATCAATATGAAGTCGCCCGCGCCATTGGTCAACGCCGTCACGGTGTAGCCCTGGCGCACAAATGCTTGGCTGAGCAGGGGTGAAAACTCGCGCCAATGCATCTTAGCCAAATCGCTTTGCAAAGCATCTGCTTGCGCGGAACTGAGATGGCTGCGTTGGCGCCAAGCGGCCATGACGCCAATCACTGCAAACGGAAAACTGCACAAAGCACCCATGAGCTTGTACTCAGTAGGCAAAAGGGCAGACGAAGCCAGTGAAATGGCGGCAACTACTATAAAACTCACCCACCAAGGCGATCGCAATAAGACCGCAAACATGGATCGATCGGACATTTTCCATTTCATCGGGGCAGCACCTTTAATGAAATCAGAAGTTACTAAACTACAGCACGACTCAACACCACAGCTGCTGTGATGATGTGTCCAAGAGTCAGAATAACGGAAAATCCGTGTAACCAAATGAAACGTCTCTTATTGCCCGAATCGGTAGCTTGATTGATTGCAGGCATCAATACTTGCCGTGCAAACACTGTGGTCAACATAACTCCAGCCATCATTGCCGCATTGAATTGATCAAAGCTCCAATAGAGGACTATTGCCAAGCCTGAAGAGAAAATTACAAACAGGTAAAACGGTGGAAATACTTTTCTTAGCAGCATACGGACATCACTGGAGGGCAAGTACTTAAAAAGGAAAGCTGCAAATCCTGCTGAAAAAAGAAGCATTCCTCCAAATAAGAAAGCAACTAATAAAAGGGCCGCAACGGGCAGATAAGTTTCAAACATTTGACTCTTTCGTAATTAAGCAGAGCATAATTAAAAAAAGACTTTGATTATTGTAAAAAACTTTTTGAATAAATATTGAATAAGTTTTTAGTAATTTTTTAAAGATTCATCTGAAACTCGTGCATATGCAAACCTCCATTTACGTAATCAAGCCTCGTCATCTCTTAAATTTATTTTTATCGATAGCCACTACATTTTTACCCTTTGCTTTGCAAGCCCAAAGCCCAGACAGTCAGCTGCAACGAAATGATGGGAGGATTTATTTGCTTGGTGAAGTACATGACAACCCCAACAGTCACAACTTGCGCTTAGACCTTGTTATGCAGTTGATCGGCGAGAAGCAAAAACCTGTCGTTGCGATGGAGCAGTTTGATCGTGAAAATCAGCAAGCCCTAGATCTTGCTTTAACAAGCTGCCAAGTTGTTGATTGTGTCCTCGCCAAAGTGGCAACTCCAGGTTGGAATTGGCTTTTCTACAAGCCGTATGTGCAATTGGCGGTGGATAAAAAAATTACGCTTGTTGCCGCTAATTTATCCAATACTGATGTGCGCAAAGTTATGACCCAAGGTTTTTCTTCTGTTTATAGCCGCCTTGAAATAGCTGAATACAAACTCGATCAACTGCCTATGCACTTGCTAAACGAACAAAGAAAATCGATTCAAGAAGGGCACTGCAACATGCTGCCAATACAAGCAATAGACCCCATGGTCCGAGGCCAAATCGCTCGCGATGTTTGGATGGCTAACGTTGTCAATAACGTAAAAAATCAAACGGTTATCCTGATCGCTGGAAACGGCCATGTAAGAAAAGATGCAGGAGTCTTTCAATGGCTTACCCGCGAGAATCAGCTAAAAACGCAAGTGCATGGCTATGTGGAGCAGGCAGAAAAAAGTGATGCTGATTGGTATGACCACGTCCATGTCATACCAATAATTGAACGTGAAGATCCATGTCGTGTATTTGAGAGAAATCGATCCAAAAAATGACAACTGTTCATAAGAGCAAGTCACTTTTTTTAATTATTTAAATGACTGAGACTGAGGCTCAAAGCAGCTAATTAATGCAGGAGGCGCTCCGTGCGCATTACTGGAAATATATTTCCTAATAAAAGGGGCTGATTTCCAAGGTTTCGTGTATCCGCTCCACACTGCATTTGCCAATACAAAAGATTGATTTTCCTTTGTTTGAATGATGACTACCGCAGGAAGTAGGCCTGCAAATTCAACCTCTACCAAAGTCCAAGTGTCGGCAGACCATGCGCTTGCAATCATTGCTGACTTTGAATCAGGTGGGCTGTAATTCTGGATCAATGATTGCGCAATTTGATATTTTTCTTCATTCGAAGATAGACGGCTAACAGCATTACAGTTTCTTGTAAATCGATTCCATTTGTTATTGACGATCCCAAGAAAATCAATTTCTTGGTTGTCTACAACCAATAAGGTTCCGTTTTCAGTTGTAGTCAATCCGATATGCACAAAAAAAACTGCTATCAGGGTAGCCATCAGTAACGCTGCTGGAGCCTTCTTCTGCATTATGAATACTCAAATTTTGAGTTGATCACCTTGTGCTTTCATGATTGAAGTTGCTCCAACGTGACGTAATCTAGTGCGCGCTCGTGGGTGCATTCAAGAATAACCTTTGGTGAAACTCCAGCCTCATAGGCTTCTCTCCATCGCAAAGCACACAAGCACCAACGGTCATCGGCTTTAAGGCCTTTAAATCGGTATTCTGGCCGTGGAGTAATTAGATCGTTACCCTGCTGTAGTGAGTAATCTAAAAATTCTTGCGTCACTTTAGCGCATATGACATGGCTGCCTTGATCATGTTCATCTGTGTTGCAACAACCATCTCGGAAGTACCCAGTCAAAGGATCGTAAGAGCAAGGCACTAGTGGTGTGCCGAGTACGTTTAAAGAGTCTTGATTCATTGGTTAATTCGTTTATTGACTATTTTGATGAGTCCGTCAGGAGCATCTACAAACTCAAAATAGGCATCTTCTAATGTCACAGGTTGAACACTTACTGATCTAACCTCTGTGCCGTCTAAAGCGTCAACTATCTCTCGCAAGCTCAAGACTTGAGGCAGTAAAAGACTAATTTGATCTGCACTTTGGCGAACCCGCCACCCCAGGCCAGCTGCTCGTTGAATGACTGCCTCGTTGTCTTGAGACTGCACTTTGGCAACTGCTTTGCCAGGTAAGCAGAATAACAATTCAGGAATGCTGCCCTCGGCAACAACTTTGCCGCTGTGCATCAAAGCGACTCGACTGCACAACCGCTCAGCCTCGGCGAGATGATGGGTGGTTAACAAGATACTTGTACCGCTATCACGCAAGCCCTCGATGATGCTCCAAAGGCCCATTCGCGCTTCTAAATCCACAGCAGATGTGGGCTCGTCAAGCACCAATAACTTTGGACGGTGTATCAAGGAAACTGCCAAGTGAAGCCGTTGTTGCCAACCACCTGAAAGTTGACCCACTTGGGTACTTGCGAATCTTTGTAATTCAAAACTACTCATCAGCTCTGCAACGCGTTGTTTGCGTTCCTTTTCAGAAAGGCCATATAAGCGAGCAAAAAAGTTTAGATTTTCAGCGGGAAGTAAATCGGTGTACAACGCACAGTGCTGGGTGCAAAGGCCGACCAGTCCACGAGCCCGATAACCAAGTTCGCTTAATGGTTCACCCATAAGGTGCGCCTGTCCACTATCGTAGGGCAGTAACTTGCAAACAATATTCAGAACAGTAGACTTTCCACAGCCATTGGGACCTAGCAGGCCCACAACCTCACCTCTATCTACCCGCAGACTAAATCCGTCTAGGACATGGTGGCTTCCAAACCATTTGTGAACACTGTCAATTTGTAGAGCTGCTGTCATTGGGATTTATCTCTGCCCAGCAGATGCCCATATGACTGGATGCCTAAAGCCAAAGACACGCAACAAAATACAACCAGAAAGCTTAATTCGAAACGAAGTTCATGAAAGCCCATGCCATAGGCTGCAACGCCTTTAAAGGCCTGGTTCATATGCAGCATGGGGTTGATTTGTGCCACTGCTTGCATACCTTGGGGCATGATTTCGAGTGGGAAAAAGGTACCGCCTAATACCAACAGTGGCACACCAATCGCAGACAAAGCTACAACCACTTCTTCGCTACGCCTTGCAAATCGTGCACCTAGAAAGAATCCCATACCCACGTAGGAAAAAACGGAGAGCAACAAAATCAATCCCCCTAGCAAAAGGCTTCCCTGGTATTTGGCGCCAATCAAAAGGGCGATGCTGTAGAGCATGACAACTTGCATCAAAGCTAGCAACATTTGTGCAATGACAACGCCCAGAAAGTAAGCTGCAGGGTGAAGCGGAGTAGTGAGCAGACGGGGCAAAGTTCCTCGTTCACGTTCTGCGGCAATCACAGCGACTGTGCCTCCTAGGCAGCTAAAAAATAGTGCTGCACCTACTAAAATTCCTGCCGCTGCAGCATCAAGGCCGGCACGCATGCTGGCGTTGTGTGCATATACCAAACCGAACAGAAGCATCATTGCTGATGGAAATACGGCCCAAAAAATAAGCCCTCGTTTCTGCCGCCATTGCTCAAGCAACAGCCTTTGCGCAACGGCAAGTGTTTGAACCCACAGAAGATGGCTGCTATGCATTCAACGGTTGCTTAAAGGTGGCCGCATCTGGAAGTACTGTCTCCAACGCTTTTGCGGACATCAGCACGCCCGGTATACCCGCACCTGGGTGCGTGCTAGCACCCACCATGAATAGGTTTTGAATGTCTTCGCTGAGGTTATGGGGTCGGAACCAGGCGCTTTGCAAGAGAAGGGGCTCAAGCCCAAAGGCCGCGCCTTTAAAAGAGAGTAAGTTGTCTTGAAAGTCTTGTGGGGTCGTCATGAACGAGACCGTTAGGTGTTCACTCAAATTGGGCAGAACAGTCTCTTCTAGTGCTTTAGCAATGGAGGCGCGGTAAGGCTCCGCGTGGGTAGCCCAGTCGGTACCGCTTTGCAGGTTGGGCACGGGCGCCAGAACATAAAAAGTATCGCAACCCACTGGCGCCATCGTCGGATCGGTGGCTGTAGGGCGATGCAGGTAAAGGCTGAAATCGTCGGCCAGATAGTTATTTTTGAAGATATCTTTCAGTAACGCTTCATACCGTGGTCCAAGCAGCATCATGTGATGCGGCACGTCGTCAAAACGTTTGTTAGTGCCGAAGTACCAAACAAAAAGGCTCATGGAATATTTACCCTTTTCGACCTTGGCGTTAGTCCACACTTTTCTATATTTTGGGTCGATCAGATTCTTATAGGTCCAGGCAGTGTCGGCATTGCAGACAACGATATCAGCAGGAATGGTTTCGCCGGTAGCGAGCGTTACGCCACAGGCGCGACCATGGTTGACATCGATACGGTGAACTTCAGCGCCAGTGCGCAAATCTCCACCCATGTCTCTAATCAATCTCACTAGGCCATTGACTAAGGCCCCTGTGCCTCCCATTGCCCAGTGCACGCCAAAGCGTCTCTCAAGCGCATTTATGAGGGAGAAAACACAGGTCACGGAAAACGGATTACCGCCAATCAAAAGCGATTGCAGGCTCAACGCTTGTCGCAACTTTGGGTGTTTAAGGTGAGTGGCGACCATCGTATGCAGGCTGCGCCAGCCTTTCATGCGGACCATAGAAGGCACTGCCTTGAACAGATCGTCCATGTTGACAAATGATTTGCAACCTAACTCCTCAAATCCCAATTTAAAGCAAAGATCAGCCTCCGCCATGAAAGCGGCATATCCCGGCCCGGCCGTGGGATCGATGCGTAGCACCTCATTAAGCATTAGTTCGGGATCTCCGCTGTAATCAAAGTGATCACCATCGTCGAATCGGATTCGGTAAAAAGGGTCAAGTAAACGCAGCTCTACGTCACTGTCTAATTTGCGCCCAGCTAAGTTCCAGAGCTCTTCCAATAAAAATGGAACGGTGACTATAGTTGGGCCTGCGTCAAAGGTGTAGCCGTCGACATGGTGAACACGAGCCCGACCTCCGGGTTCATTTAATTTCTCGAGCACTTGTACACGCCAACCTTTAGCGCACATGCGCACGGCAGCAGCCAGACCACCGAAACCGCTACCAATTACCAAAGCAACAGGGGCGTGGGGATCGGTCTTTGGTATTTGCTGGTCTGTAGCACTAAGGTTTAAAGGCATAAGCTTATTGTTATTTAAAAACCATTGTTACCGCTGAGCAATTACCCCTTGAGCCGAATGTCTTTTAATTTAAAGCATATTCCTAATCCTCTGGTAGTTATTACTTCTTTCACCATATTCGAGGTTATTTTGAAAAACATATTGATTGCATCTTTACTCGTTTGTTCGTTTCACGCGTGGTCTGCAGACTCAACTCCAACCCAAGCTAGTTCTAAATCAGCTACAGAAATTCTCTTGCCTGCAAGAAATGCAATCAAGGCGGGGAATTATGAAAAAGCCATTGAATTGCTAACAGAGGCCGATCAAAAAAAGTCAGCTGACTGGCACAATTTAATGGGTTACAGCCTCAGAAAAAAAGCAGTTCCCAATCTTAACGAAGCTGAAAAATATTACATTTCAGCTTTAAATCTGGACTCCACTCACAGAGGAGCACTTGAATACTATGGCGAATTATTTTTAATTAAAAAAGACCTGGTTGGGGCCGAGAAAATGCTTGCTCGGTTAGACAAAGCCTGTATGTTTGGGTGTGAAGAGTTCCAAGATTTAAAGAAAAGCATTCAGCAATATAAAACACAAAAACCCTGACATGAATCGCTTACTTTTCCAATAGTATTTATCAACACGCCTTTTCAAACCGTGCCGCCCAAGACTGAAATGAACCTATTAACTTGTTTCCGCAGTATCTGCGTAGTACTGACGATTACAACCAGCGCCGCTCTGGCGCAGTCCACCCAAAACGTTGACCGCTACAGCCAATTACCGGCCAGTGCAGACGGTATCGGCAAAAGCTATATGGGGCGCGAAATAGCGGCGGTGATGGGCTGGCAGGGAGCATCATGGCTTGAGCGCCAAGAACGTGATCGCGAAGAGCGTACCGACTTATTGCTAGCTTCATTGATGTTAAAACCGGGCATGGTGGTTGCCGACATCGGGGCTGGAACCGGTTATCTTTCTCGGCGCATGGCGCCCTTGGTAATACCAGGAGGCAAGGTTTGGGCTGTTGATGTGCAGCCCGAAATGATCAGCATGTTGCAGGCCGGCATAAAGCGCAATGGGCTCACGCAGATTGAAGCGCAACTGAGCGGAGTTGACGACGTTAAGTTGCCCGCTTCCTCTTTGGACTTAGCCATCATGGTCGACGTTTATCACGAGTTAGCCTATCCATATGAAGTAATGTCAAGCGTGATGAAGGCACTCAGACCTGGTGGCCGCGTCGTTTTTGTTGAGTACAAAGCAGAGGATCCGCTCGTTCCCATAAAGCAACTGCACAAGATGAGCGAGGCGCAGATAAAGCGCGAGGCTGCTGTTTTCGCACTGGATTGGGAGCGTACAGTGAGAACGCTGCCCTGGCAACATGTGGTGGTGTTTCGTAAGCGTAACTAATCAGACACCGCACTCATGGGTATCTTGGTTATCGATAAACAAAAAGTTAAAGCAATTTGCGATCAAGAAATTGAAAGAATTAGATGGCCTGTAACGTTAAGTGCATTGCTCTTGCACTTATTTCAATAATTTTTACCTTGGCATCGCCACTTGCACAGGCCCAAACGGTTCGTGCTGAAGTAGTGGCCACAAACCTGCAAAACCCTTGGGCTGTGGCGTTTTTACCTGGTG
>JGI24768J34885_10000344_pt1 | contig 13592 bp, 16 predicted proteins | sample LakOntMetagenome_FD_34885 | JGI IMG/M metagenome (IMG submission 34885) | reverse complement strand
GCTATGATTGTCACAGGCCCTCCAGGTGTTGGCAAGAGCTTTGGTGTAGAGAAGGTCCTGAGCAAGCATGATACATTCGCAGACATTGCTAACGACAGCAAGCTGAAGAAGTACGAAGTAGTCAAGGGCGCAATGAGTGCCATTGGCTTGTACAGCAAGCTCTATGAGTACAGTGACAAGAAGTCTATCCTAGTGTTTGATGACTGCGACTCAGTACTGTTAGACGACTTGAGCTTGAACATTCTTAAGGCTGCTCTGGACACTAGTAAGAAGCGTATGATCCATTGGAACACTGACAGCAGACTCTTGCGTAGTGAAGGTGTCCCAAACAGCTTTGAATTCAAAGGCGGCGCTATCTTTATTACCAACATCAAGTTTGACCACGTGAAGAGCAAGAAGCTTCAGGATCACTTGGAAGCATTGGAAAGCCGTTGCCACTACTTGGACTTGACTATTGACACCCAGCGTGAGAAGGTACTGCGCATTAAGCAAGTGGTTACTGAGTGTGGCATGCTGGATGACTATGAGCTTACTGATGCGCACAAGCTAGAGGTAGTAGAGTTCGTAGACGCTAACAAGAACCGTATGCGTGAGCTGAGCTTGCGTACAGTACTTAAGGTAGCAGACTTACACGTTAGCTTCCCAGACAAGTGGAAGAGCGTAGCAGAGATGACTTGTATGCGCCACTAAGCGTATACAGCATAGCTAGCCAAGCAGCCTACAAGAGCTGTACGCTAGCGAGTAGTAGACACGCCAACGATTCGCTCCCGGTAACGTGTCAACGTAGTACAGATGACGCCAACAAGGCAACGTCTGGTAAGCACTAGGATAAATCCGATTCGCTCCCGGTTCCTAGTGCTTTTTTTTGGCCCCGGGGTCGGTAATTATATTATCGAAATGGTGAGGGGGTCCGACTATACATATTATTCTTTGTTGCTTTTTTACAACAGCGCATGCCTTTTTCCCACCCCATAGGTGCCAAATCACCCCACCAAAAGTTTAAGTACTATCTTTATTTTTTTCGCGAGCATCCTGCGCAAATAGCAAAGACCCAATCGGGCAAGCCTGCGGCCCGCTTGTTCGGGTGCTGCCAAGCACACGACTTCACTGTAGCTTATAGTAAAAACAACCCCACCCTCACTGTAAGTACTGGCTCAATTTTTTTTTGCGCTAGAAAAATATTCCCCGCCCTGATGCCTTTCGCATAAGTATTAGCATGAACCAACAGGATAATCACACTGTACAAAAGGACGGTAAGTACTATCGTTACGACTCAGATTACGACTGTTTCTACCGTGTATACACACGTGATGAATATAATGAATTTCCCCATTGGGACAAGTACAGCTGGATCTACGTTGTTTTATTCTTGTCTGCCATTGCTTACTATGTTGAGTATGTGCGATGATGCGTCAATACTACATACTAACGCTTGATCCACGTGCAGGTGAAGTGTTTAACTTTATTCGTGACCATAAGCTAACAGTGGATGTACACTTGAATCGTACACGCTTTTGGATAGCTGAAGATACTAGTGTGCTTACAGAGTTCTTATTACGCTTTAGTGATTGCTGTCCGTATGTAGATACCTGTGCGGATTTGGCTACAGGACTACGCCCACTGTAGTAAGAATAGGGTTTTGTGTTTGGCCAGCTTGAACGCTACGCAGGCTTGCCAATAGTCATGACTCGTTCCATTGTGATACGCCCAGTGACTATAGTGACTGCCCACATAGCGGTTAAGCCATACTTCCATACACTCTGTAGCATTGACCCAATCCCATTGTCCATCGTTAATGACAACAGGCCAAGGAGCGGTAGCTATATGCTCAAAAGGATGTAAGTCTGGTAAGTACATGCTGGGCATACATTTATTTATAGTTGAGGCACGCAAGCTGTAACTTATAAATTGCGTTTTACCGCTTGCTACTTCGTAGCTATTTGGCTTATGCGGCTCCGCGCTTCGCGGAGTCTCGGGCTATATGAGCGGGTATTAATCCACATGCTCATATGGCTCTATAACACCAACCCAATCACACACATGTAATTTAAAATCACTGTTTAATTTCATTGCGTAACTGTCGGCACAACGTTTGGCGTAAGTAGGGTCGCCTAACATGGGATCACCTACTAGATCCATGCTTTGTTGTTTTTGCCCTGTTTGTTGGCTTGAAGCCAGGACTCTATATCTAGTTGCCATTATTGTTTCCTCTGCTTGGTAAATACACAATGCGTATATTTAATGTACTTATCAGTTTATTGCCCACTCCTTTGTTTATACTAGGATTTATTTGGGAAGTAACGCACACGTCTAACATGTGTGGCAACACCTGGAGTATGCCCGCCATGTGGGCTATTATGGCTGTGGCGCACTTGCCCAGCTGGTTTGTTTGGTGGGATCAACGAACGTTGGCCAAATATAGACGTCCAGTTAAACAACAGTGATATAATCCATCTGCTACCAGGGTCATCACCTGGTACATTTCCCATAGTCTATCAGGATATTGTTGGTAGTACTCTGCGGGGCTTTCACCAATGTCTACAGCTAGATAAACACCTCTAGGGCCACCAATCCAAGTGTCCCAACGTGTATCGTCATGTTGGCAACAGCAATAGTCAAGTCCTTGTATATTGGTATAGTCTGACTGTTGGGGCTCTACTGAGTCTAGCATACATCAACCAGGGTTAAGTTGCTACTGTTATGGTACCTACCATGGCAAGGTGAATTTGACAGATATAGTAGAACGTTCCAGTATTGGTCACACGCCATCTTACAGTGCCAACAGCTACTCCGTTATTTTCTGCAGTTGAAACTCCATTAACTGTACCTGTGACTGCTGAAGTTTTAACCCAGAATGGATGCGTTGGGGCATTTACCACAAAGTCCACAACATCGCCTGTTCTAAATGTCAGCGCAGGATCGTTACCACTTACTGCTCCGTTACGGTCGGTGCCGCTTAGAGCATAAGCTGTACTGCCAACGTTTGTTACATTAATTGTAAACAATTCGTCTAAAGACAATCCTACATCACTGTTGTAGAAGTATTCGCCAGTGCCGTCATTGGTAAATGCGCCGCCACTGTAGTTCCATTGTAAGAATTGTCCGCCGGCGCCGCCGCTGTTGCCCGTTATAAATCTAACAGGATAATAAGTGCCAGCTGTCAGCAAAAAGTTGCGGCTATATGTGTATGCCGCGCCGCGCAGTCCGGGCTGTGCTATGGCAGCATTGCTGGTAGAATAACCAGTAAGGGCTGTAGCACCAATCCACAAATAACCAGCATCATCTGACGCTATGCCAAATCCATACACACCTGTTGCTGTAGCTAGGAAATAACCTATATACTGATAGCTTGTTGAAAGAGCAGCCAGGGTGGTGTTTATGTTATTTGTTACTCCGGTGTTAGTTGAACCTGCAAGGGTAAAGAAGTTGACATTATCATTATAGTAACCAGATTGTGTGTACTGAACTAGACCAGCAGTTGGATAAATTGTTCCCCTAAACTGTATAAAATCTATTTGAAATTGATCCAAGCTACTGGAACCAAAATCAAATCTAACGTTGGTTATGGTGTTGTCAGTCCAGTCTGTTCCGCCCGCAGTTAATGTTCGCATGTCCAGAGTAATCAACTGATAGTTTATACCGTCCCAAGCGGGTTCAGGAATTTGTTTATAGAATGATGCGCTGGCTGTATGCCCAGCTGTTGAGTAATAGACTTTACCGTCCCATAATGATCCAGCAGTTCTAAAAATAAAAATTTGAATATAAGGATACTGTCTACCACTAAAACTAACGTTCTTTGATAGTATAGGATCAACGCCGGTTGACGTCAGTGATATGGTATTTGCGCCCTGGGTTATTGTTGCGTTAGTAGGAACCCATCCGTCAGCAGTACCGGTAAACTGAGACAGTATAGGAGCTGCTGCTGTGGTTACTCCTGTTGGTACTACAGCAAAATTGTTTCTATGCCAAAGAGCTGGACGCATTAGGCAAATCCTGTCACTAAGCTGGCGTAGTAAGTTGTACCTATATAACTGATAGTCAACATGTCAACAGCGTTGGCCGCTGTGCTTAAAGTTTTAAATCCGCCTGCAAACCTCATTGTACTAGTTAGTGTAAACGGTCCGCCAGTTGCTGGCTGTGTAATGATCAATGTCAAAGATTGTCCGCTTACTGGAGTGTTCAATGCGTTGAGTGTAATGCTACCTGACAGGGTAATAGTCTGTACGTTGCCGTTGGCCGCATTTGGCGTTATAGTACCTGTAGTTGTACCGCNGGAAAAAACTACATCACGAGCATCGTTGGCAGTCATTGTGGTAAAACGTCCGGTACNTGCCGTAGTTCCGCCAATAGCTGGAGGACTTGCTAGGTATGTAGAAAAGCCAGTTCCACTTACAGTTGAACTTGCTGATAGTGTGGTAAACGCACCTGTATTAGGAGTTGTAGCTCCAACTGTACCATTATGTGCTCCATTAAGACTTACTGTTAATATACCTGCACCACTCAAGGTCATGATGTTGGTTACGCCACCGTACCATTTGAATTGCTCAGTAGCACTTGGAACGCTAAACCAAGTTGTACTACCTTCAATACCAATGGCAAAGTCTGCAGCTGAAGCTGAGTTACCTGGGTATAAAATAATCTTAGTACCAGCACTAATACCGTTAACAGTGGGTGCTGCAACACCGTTAGTGTTAAAATCAATACGGTTGCTAGTAGAACCGTTTAAATAAAGTTGACCTGTAGCCGCTGTGGCGTTACCTGTACCTGTTGTTTGTAAAGTGGTAAATCGTCCGGTGTTAGCAGTAGTGCCTCCGATAGCACCGGGACTTACTAAACTTAATGTACCGCCTAATGTTATGTTACCTGTACCAGTTACTGTACCTGATAAACTAATACCGCTGACTGTGCCGGTACCACTAACAGACGTTACAGTACCGCCAGTAGCACCACTAACACCCGAAAACACAAATGATGAGCCGTTCCATTGCAAGTAAGTGCTGGCTGTGGTCGGTGCCACAACAAATCCAGTTGTGCCTGCAGCTGTTTGTACAAGTAGTTGTCTTACAACGCCGCCTGCAATGTTAGTGGCTGTTGGCGCGGTAGAGCCCCATTGAAATGCTGAACCAGTCCACTGTAAGAATGTGTTGGTTCCACTTGCGGCAGCAACAAAACTTGTAGTATCAGCGGCTGTTTGATATGGAATTTGATTAGCAATACCGCCTATTATGTTAACTGATCTAGTGGCAGTAGTTGCTGAACTTGCTGATCCTACACTTAGATTCGACGCGGTTCCTGTAAAGTTTGTGCCGCCAAAAGTTGGTGTTGCACCGCTGTTTACGTTTTGATCTAGTGTACGATCAGCACCAGTTATAGTTAATGTTAGGCCACTATTATTAACACCAGTGCCACCATATGTTGAGTCAATGACGCTGCCGTTCCACGTACCTGCGGCAATAGTTCCAACTGTGACTATGCTGGATGAACCTACTGTTGGGCTTGCACCAATTGAGTTATAACTGATTGTTATTGGTTCCGAACCATTAAATGTAGTGCCGCTAACCGCACCCGTACCACTATTATCAACAGTTAGTAGACTGTTAACTGTACCTGAACTTGAGCCAATAGGAATTTTAACCCATTTAACACCGTCATAAATTACGTTATCGCCTACAGCAAATGTAACGTTACCTGCACCAAAGTTAACTGTACCTGCGTCTGTAGTAACAAATTCAAAACCGTTTGTATTGTAAGCACTTGAAGCATTACTTAATGTTGGAGTATTAGTTGCTGCAGACCAACCGCCTTGGAACACAATAGCTCCAGTAATGTTGGCTGCAATAACTCCTGAACCGTTAATAGTAATAGTAACACCGTCAACTTTAACACCACCTAACTGGTTGGTAGTTGCAGTGGCTAAACGAATAGCACCTGCTGTATTTGTCAGCCCTGAGTTAGCAACTGCTGGAACAGTAACACCACCTAATACACTTGTAGTAGCAGCCGGTAATACATATTGATTGCTACCGCTAATTACGCCAGTGCCGCTGATAGTAATACTAGTACCATCGACTTTAACACCTCCTAACTGTGTTGTACTTGCTGTGGCTAATCCAATAGTTCCACTAGTATTGTTAATACCGCTAGTACTAACTGCTGGTATAATAACGCCGCCTCTAACGGTGGTAGTTGCGGCTGGTAATGTATAAGTGTTTGCTCCACTAATAATACCAGTTGTTGGATTGATAGTAATCGTAGTTCCGTCAGGACGAACTCCGCCTATTACACTAGTCGTTGCTATAGGCAATGAATACTGATTGCTACCGCTGATAACACCGTTGTTAATTGTAATACTAGTACCGTCAACTTTAACACCGCCCAATACACTAGTTGTTGCAGTGGGCAGTGAGTAAATTGGTATTGCTGATATTGCTGAGTTTACATCTGCTGTAAGAGCGTAGGGTACTAAATCTGCTGTAAGAGCGTAAGGCTCTAATGCGGTTTCTAAGTTTGATTCTAAGTTTGCGCTGGTAATAGCATTAGTCTGTACATAATCTTGCGTGGCTAATTTAAAACCGCCGGGAGTTTCCCCGTCCATATAACGGACAGTTATGTTGGTCGTATCGTTAACTAGTTCTCCGTTAGTATAACTCAGACTATCTAAATCTGATGCATCATACGCAGGTAATCTTACATGTTTCATCGGGTCATAATCCTTGATCAGGTATTGTATTTATCGACCCAAAAGAAAACCCCTTGCGGGGTTGACCACTATTACTTCTTAGAGTAATATTCGTAGTTAACGCTGGTTTTGTTTTCACGCAAGGTTTTGGCTCCGTTCTTGTGGTGGAACTTGCGGGCCATTTCTGTTTGGGGACTTAGTGTAACAATATTAGTAATGTCTTTGTATTCACCTAATAACCATTCAGCGGCTGCTTTGATTAGAGCTTGTCCGGCCCCAGGACTATAACTCCAAATGGTGTAGAATACTGCTACATTGTGATCCTTGGGCATGTCTATTAAGTCCTGCTCGTCTTGAGGAATATCCTTCAACCACTGCATACAAGTGGCCGCTAGTATCTCATCGCCGGCACGTAGAATTAGTATTTCAGCTGCATCATTAATGCGCTGTTCAAGAGGAATGTGCGGACGCACAGGGTCATCTTTTATTAGACTAACCAACGGGTCAGTTAGTTCGCGCAAGTGATACAGTTCCATTTCTTATTCTCTCCGTGTTTATTATATACGTACTTATCTCTTCCGGAGAAAATTAGTGTTATAGTAAGATTACACTAGATCATCCCCGGGAAGGTTATTCAACAACTCTCTTAGTTTACTGGACTCAACTTGCGCTTTGACCTTAGGTACTGGAGTTAAACTGTTAGGATCAATTTCTCCAGTTGTAGCATCTACTGTAGCACGATTCTTAATGCTGGCTAACAAACTAGATCCAGCTGATTGACTATGGCTATTTCCATAAGTATCTTCTTGTTCACAGTCACTAATACGCAAACTGTCAATATTAAATTCCAAATCAATCTTTTGGCCGACACCACTCGAACTACGTGTTTTCATTAGTTGGATTTGATAACGTCCACGTTCACGCATAGCCCGACTTGTAAAGATACCAAACACGTTATCCGCAGTCTGAATCTTTGACAAGCCGCCTGAAATATGACTATGGTCAAACTCTACTTCTTCAACAGCACCACGATTNAACTGTGCCGCTGTGACAAACAAACAGCCTTTTTCCATTGCTAAGTTACGCAGTTCTTCACTTACATACTTGTCTTTGACAAACAAGTTTTCTGCGCTGATCTTCTTACCAATTGGCATGAGCAAGTCTAGATAGTCTACTAATAGTACATCTACCTTTCGTCCTAACTTAATTTCATATTCCTTAAGATAAGCACGAATGTCATTTGCGGTCTTCCCAGACGGCATATACTTCACTTGGAACTGTCCACTCTTCTTGCCAATCATTTTTACTTTCATTTCAACGTCATCGATGTTCTTGAAAATATCTCTTGTTGGCAATCCTGTAATCATTGCGTCCACACGCATTGATACTAATTCTTCACTAAGTTCTAGTGTTAGATACACTACATTAAGTCCTGCCAGTGCCCAGTTAACACCTAAGTTAGCCAAGAACAAACTCTTGCCTGCGCCTGATCCGCCAGCAAAGATGTTCAACTCTCCGCGGTTCATACCACCAAACAATTTGTCATCCACAGCTTTCCAGCCAGTGCTAATCTGTCCGTTCTTCTCTTTAATACGCATCAGACGTGCTCTAGGATCTTCAAAGTAATCAGTACCCATGTCACGTTGTAGACCAATTTGTACTGCCGCTTTGATCTTTTCTTCTACGCTACCATACTCGCCTTTTTCCAACATGTCTGCCGATTCAAGGATAGCTTTCTCAAGTCCTTTATGTCTGGTAAATGTTTCAAAGTCGTTGAGCAACCAATCAAAGTGTTCTTCTTGTAAGTTCTCGGGAACTTTAAATGTGGACCCAGTGGCAGCATTAACAATATCTTGTGTGGGTACTATGTTATGATCCTTGACATATTGATTAATAAACTCAGCACCTTGCTGTAGTTTTCTATCAAAAAGTGTATGGTCAAAGATGGCTTGGCATCGGGCAAACGTTGCTGCATCGCTCAGCATCATTTCCAAATAAACTTTCTGTATGTCGTATCCGTAATCTGTATTTTGTTTCATCTTTTAATTATACACTCTTTTAGTTAAAAACCCTAATTTTATATTGCCGTTCAAAGTTTTTAGCATCGGCATGATTATTCACCATAGGTTTGCCTTTGATATTTAAACTTGTATTGAGTAACATTGGACACCCTGTTTCTTTATACCATAATTCTAAGAGCTTTCTAAACGGGCTTCCATCGTCCGGTACAGTTTGTACACGTGAAGTTCCATCACGATGAATGATAGCAGGATAAAGCTGAGGATGCCTACAACGAGCGACCACTTGCATATACCTACTGTTATTCCAAGTGCGAGGCATATCAAAATACATATCAACATGCTCTTCGAGTATTGCTGGAGCAAAAGGTCTAAATTCTTGCCGTTGTTTAATTGCATTTACTTGATCCTTTATATCGATGCCGCGGGGATCCGCTAGCAAACTTCTATTTCCCAATGCTCTGGGCCCAAATTCTGCTCGTCCTCGGGCCAATCCACATATTTTATTTTGTATAATATACTTTACAATTTCTTCGTTAGTAAATCGATATCCCATATCATAGCCTAAGAATGGTGTAAAGTTTTCCGGGCTAATACGCCAAGTTGGATTATTTGCCAGTACAGCGCCTATAGCACTGCCAGCATCTCCTGGGTTGGGCATTATCCATGTGTTATCAAAAAATTCTCCGGTGTGTCTATTAGCAAGACAGTTTAACGCACACCCTCCCATAAGTACTAGGTTTTTACTTTTAGTAAGTTTTTCTGCTTTACGTAATGCTTCTATAAAATAATGTTCGTAAACATATTGTGTACTAGCCGCAATTTCAAAACTATCCTTAACAGTTAAATCCGGGCGCCAAGATTGGCATCCTCTGTGGAGATTTTTCTTAAACGTAAATTTTTCAAAACTTCCAACAAAGTCTGTAAGCATACTATGAAATAAATCTCTATTGCCATACGCACTCATACCCATAGTAATATACTCATCTTCGTTGGGTTTAAGCCCGATGCGTTGTGTCATAGCACTATAAAACAATCCGATACTATGTGGATAACTTCGGCTGTATAGTTTTTTGAGATTATCACCTTGGCCGTGCCATATTGTAAAGGTTTCAAATTCGCCAATAGCATCTATAACTAACACACAAGCATCATCGAATNCACTTGTATAATAGCCTGCCGCGGCATGACTTAAATGATGATCTGTATAGACTATAGGCGCACTTATTTCATGCCGGGCCATATAAATGTCAATATCGTTATCACGGCGTTTCCATCCTTGTCCTGCAAATAATTGTCTTAGTGTTTTCTTAAATGGCTTTTCATACCAGTAAATTTTATCAGGATAACCAAATTGCTTTGCGGCCGCCACTAATTCTTTACACAAATCTCTATCATTTTTTACGCCGCTATATCGTTCACTATGACTAGCAAATACTAATTTTTCGTCAGCAAACACAGCCAACGCCGCGTCGTGACTATTTGCGCTTATTCCCCAGCTAATCATTTGTATATAAACGGATCTCGTTTCCGCAGTTCTGCTAAACGTTTTTTAAATGATTGGCGTTGTCTCCACCAAGTAACAGGTTTTGATAAAAAATCAATTAGTGTTTTCATTTTCTTCCTTAAACCATTTCTTTGCTCTCAATTGTATCTTGAGACTGTTGGATTCTTTAGCTTGTGTTATAAGATATAATGTTGCTAGCCGCCCTAGCTTGATTACAGCATCATTAACATCCTTTACACCTTCAGGCCAGTTTGGCATACTGACACTCCAACCATATTCTATTGCTTGTTCTAGCGTTAATTTTCCTGCTTCGTCTTTATCAGGAACTAACACAAGTTCTTTACTTAACTGTTTTAGTAACCAGTTTTGACTATCTTTAATTTCAGCGCCTAGTAAAGCACATCCGTCAATACTTAGCGCATCAAACGGGCCTTCGCTAACAATTACGAATTCTCGTTTATCAGCTTGCGCATCTAAATTAAACACATACCCCGGTTGCTGTTCGCTTAGATACTTAGGTTTGGCATCGTTAATTGCCCGGGCAGTCCAACCTACTATTTCGTTTTTATACAAAAATGGAATAATAATCCTACTATTGAATCCTATTTTATTAGTCCAATAGAACGGATAGGCAAACGGATCGATTCCGCGATCAACTAAGTATTTGACCGACTCGGCAAATTTTGTTGGAACAGCATAATCTCCATCTGGGAGTTTCAAGAATGTACTCAACTCTTCAAAACTAATAGCATCTATTGGCAATGCTCTGACTTCAAATGTAGGTATAACTTGTCTTACTGTTGCTGTTGAGTTTTCGTTTAGTCTAAGTGCTTCTAAACGTAATTGAGATATAACATCGTCGGGCATGTTTAAATCCCGCATGAGTTTATTCATTTTTTGGCTGATAGTTCTACCAGGTTGCCAACTTGCCTTGAATCCGCAATTAAAACAATGATAGCTTACGGCATCGCCACCGTTCAAAATAAAGCCGCCACGTTGTCTTTTGTCATCACAACAGGGCGCATTAAAGCTGATCCAACCACTTGGAGTTTGTTTCCGCTTAGACGGAAGATATTGTAGTAATGTATCGGCTATGAGACTCATAGCACTATTATACTTAACTTACGGTGATACTGTCAACCTTTCCGGTTAATCCCATAGGATTTTCTGTTGTTACATCTTCTTTCTTAGAGTTTTGGAATCTAACTCTAAAATACTTGTAATCACCAACAGCCATAGTTACAGTAAAAGTTCCAGATGTTGCTGAAGTTAATTCTGGAAATTCATGTAGTCTTACTTCAGGTTTGAAAGCTTCTGTAGTAATAGTCGATTGTGCAGTACCTTCGATCCAAATAATTCCTTTGAATCCGGTATAACCAATTTCAAATGTTAGCTCTGTTGTTTTTTCGGCTTCGTAGAACGTTGCTGGAATTGCTGAAGATTTACTAACCGGCAAGCCGTCTAAATTAATTTCAGCTGTAAAATCTTTGAATACTCTGTCGTTTCTAAAGGTAGGCATTGCGTTACCTATTAACTGTATTGTACCAGTAGCACCAAATCTAGTGTCTCCGTAAAGCATAATATCGTTGCCGCCTTGAACTGCTGTAACGCTATAACGTAGATATTGGTCTTCTAATTCTACTAAGTCTTCCTGGGGGATTGTAACAGTACCAATACCTTTGTATGTTGTTTGATTTAACGGAGTTACAGTGTAAGGGCTATTAGCTAACTCAGCGCCTTGTGAGTCCATCACGTTAAGTAAGATGTTTGATAAGATTGCCAAGTCAATGCGCTTCTGATCAGCGTTCTTAACGTCAAACTGAATCGTATTATCGATCCCATTATATATTTTTACAGTTTTCTGATACACGTTTGTATACTCCGTAGTAAATCCTGCCACATTGGCTAATAGCTCAATCCTATTTGGATATAAATAACTTGAAATTTTTTGCATCTGGCAAGGATCCTTTATAAAGTATTTATGGCAAAATTAAGAGACAATATAGAACAAAACTTACCCTTTGTAAGCGTACTAAACTACGGTGAATTGGAATACGTAGGTATCATTATAAATCAGGATCAATATGTTACAAGTTTTTACGACTTGGAAGCAATAAAAACTCCTGAGGAAAAAACACTATTTTTAGAAATAGGTGAAACTTGGTGGTGGGAAAGTAACCGTCAATTTCCAATAAGTATCATTTGTAGGGATCAAATAACCCCATTTGCTTATGCTATTAAAACATTTAATAGTAAAGACGTTAGGGTAATTTTAGGACCTGTAGTAAACTTGATGAATTTAACACTTAAACGTGTTAAACGTAAAAGTGTACAACTAGTTCGTAAAACCCGTTAACTGTACCCGTAACTAATACCTTCGCAAATTAAATTCATCTGCACTACTACCACATGCGCATACGCAACAGCATGTGCTTTCTTAAAGTAGTATTCATCATTTTCAGGTTTCGTCCAAACTTCCGTCATCACCGTAGTCCAATCTTTCCCAATCAGATAACGTTTCGCTGGTCGAATCATTGCCAGTACTGCGGCCAATTGCTCTATAGATCTTGGCTTGCTTTGCCTCAGAATAGACCCATGACCATTCACATGGAATAGGAGTTGGGTAAAGTCGTCTTGCTCTAGTAAGTCCCATAGTGGTTCAGTCTCCATTAGTTTTAACAGATGCTCTTTACTTTTTACACCATCGTACACACCAACATTTAAGAAATCTATCTTAAAATAACCTCTATCTTCTGCTTGCTTATAATCTATTGTACTAAGTCCAGTAAGCGGATTGTACGGGATAGAAGTACAGAACACTCCAGTATTGTGCTTTTTAAAAGTTCCATTGTCTTCGATAGCCGCAACAACATGCTTGAATTTATCAAGTGCTAGTGTACGGTCTGCGAAGTCTATATCGATATCTGGCATTAGTGTTGTGTTCCTGATTCAAATAGTAAAAGTGGAAGAGTCTCAACTAAGTACTCGGCATATTCGTCTGCTTCTTCGATAGTTTCAAATCCATTAAATTTTACGTATACTGAGTTATCTTCCTCGCATACAAGTACTTGTAAATCTAGTTGTACCGCATCTGGATTACCGCTTACGTGATTAGGGTCTGTCATATATTTGATTCCTTAACAACTTGTTTTACTAGTTCAGTATCAGCTTGCCGCTTTTTAAATTTGTTCATCCAGAATGGAATATCCATTACACTATTGATAGCCATTAATTGGTCATCACCTAATTTCTTTAGCATTTCTTTTCCGTTCGATGAATTCAATAATAACCACGGACTAATCTTTCCATCTTTAATGTCGTATGTAGCACGACTTAAACTTACATACAAAAAGTAATGATTCCACGAAGCATTATTTGTTTCTCCCCA
>JGI24768J34885_10000341_pt1 | contig 13641 bp, 10 predicted proteins | sample LakOntMetagenome_FD_34885 | JGI IMG/M metagenome (IMG submission 34885) | reverse complement strand
ACCAATCCACCTGAGCATACAACACTTCCTCCCCGCCGTCTATCACTCCGCAACACAGTTATGCGGAAACACCTGATCGTCCTAATTTGCCTCCTGCTCGGATCTACACACGCCGATGCGCAATACTATTTCAACGCCCCAAACGCATCGGCCTATAACCCCATCAACAACCGCTACCTCATCACCAACCAAGGCAGTGGCGAAGTCCTTCAAATCGATCGCGCCGGCAACAAAACCCTGTTCGCCAAAAACCTCATATCGCCCCGAAACATCGCCTTCCACAAACTCCCCATCGGATACGCCGTGCTCGTCCTCGACTCCAACCGCATGGTCATTTACGATACCTCCGGCAACCTCATCGGCACCGAAACCGTCAGCGGCATCCAACAAATTCAAGACTGCGCCTACGACTCCATCGCCCAGGTCCTCTATACCACCGACCGCCTCCGTGGCTGCATCTACAAAACCACCTTCGCCACCGCATCGCCCCATACCCCACATACCACCGTTTGGGTCAGCAACCTCACCAAACCCTCCGCCATCATTTGGCAAAAGAGCAAAAACCGACTCCTCCTCGTTCAAGATACCACCAACACCAAACTCCTGTCCGTATCCATCAGCGATTCCAGCGTGCAAACCCTTCGATCGCTCAACATCAACCATGCGATGGGACTCGCCGAAGACGCCCAAGGCAACCTCTACATTGCTTCAGTGGGCGACAAATACATTTACCAACTCAACAAATACTACAGCGGCAACCCCAAAGTGCTGCTCAGCGAACCCAAACCGGGCGATATCACCATCGTCAGCGAACGCAACGAATGGGTCTACACCTGCATCATCTGCGGCAAAGTGTTTGTGGCCGATATCCACCTATTTGGCCCCGATAGCGAAATTGTGGGCTGCGCCGGCGACAGCGTTGCCACCTATAAAAACCCCTTCATCAAAAACATCGGCACCTTCGAAAACGGCAATGAATTCATCCTCGAACTGAGCGATGACAAAGGCAATTTCGACAAAGGCAACACATTAAACCGCGTTCAAGACACCCTCATCCCCCGCGAAATACAGGGGATTCTGCCCAAAAACATCTCCGCCGGCATGGGCTATCGCATCCGATGGAGCAGCACCAAACCCAAAATCACGGGCTACCTCCAATTGACCCAAATTCTTGAAGCGCCCACCTTGCTGCTGTCTGATAAGGGTTCTGTTCGATACGATTGCGATGGCCTCGGCATCCGCTTGAAAGCGCAGGATTCCGCCATACTCACCGATTACACCTGGCGTGTGAATGGCGCGGTCATCACCGATTCCACGCAGTTTCTCACGGTCAAGGGCCAAAGCCAAAACACCCAGTTTGTACACCTCGAAGCCAAACAATCGGCCACCGGTTGCACCGCCCATGATTCGGTGAAAATCATCTATGCCGCATCGCCCCAGGTGCCCCAACAACTCCCCAACATCGGCGTTTGTGCAAGTGATTCTGTCATTTTTGGCGATACTTTTACCAACAACACCCATCAATACAACTGGAAAAATGGCAAAGGTTGGAAGAGCCAAACCATGAAGCCGCACTACAAAGCGCTGCAAACAGATACATTTCATTGCACGATTACCTCCAACCAAGGATGTGTGTCGACCACCGCTCAAATATTAACCGTTACTCAATACGATTCCATTCGATGGGTCACCCAATCCGATACACTGCTGGAAGTCACCTCGCAGCAAAAGGATACGCTGTATTGGTATCACAATGGCAAACTCATTCGCGCCGATAAGCAGAACCAATTGTCAAACCCCGATACCGGATGGTACAATGTATGCACTGGCGTTAAAAAACGCATGGGCCAAGTGGGTTGCATTCAGTGTGTAGAAGGCCATTACGTAGCACCCAAATTGGTTTCCACGCACAAGTTTGGTCGATCAACCCTGCGCATTTACCCCAACCCGGCCAGTGAGGTGCTGTATATCGAGGCCCCTGAAACAATTGCTTGGCGCATCTGCAACCTGCAAGGAATCTTGATGTTTGAAGGAAAGGGCAACGCCGTGGTGATCCGTGATTTGGCACCTGGAAATTATATCATCTCAGCAGGTACTCAAAGACAATGGTTTATCAAACTATAAAAGGGCAACGCCGTGGTGATCCATGATTTGGCACCTGGAAATTATATCTTCTCAGCAGGTACTCAAAGACAATGGTTTATCAAATTATAAATACATCACCAAGCCCACGGCGATCGACAAGATGCCGATGACTTGCAAAGCAGCGGCTTGGTACACAGATTTCATGTAAGCAGCGGGCAATGTCATTTTGCGCATGCGGGAAATACCCATGCTTTGGGTCACGAATACATATACAATCAACATCCCAAAGTAGGCATACATGGGATTGACACCCAGATTCAAAAGCTTTTCAAAGCTGCCCGTGGCACCCAAAATCAAATAAATCGCAATGATACCCACTAGCACGAAAACACTGTAAGTGCGAGTCTTGGCAAAAGACGACATCAAATCGTGCAATTCTTCTGCATTCAACGCCTTCAATCCGCGCTCTCTAATCACCCTTCCCCACAACGTCGCCGCAAGCGCAATCGCTATCCCTACATAAAAAATTGTTTCACTATTCATACGAGCAAATTAAGCACTTATTTTTTCTAAATGATTTCACCCAACCACAATTGGGCATAGCAAACTTCGTTTCTACTATCAAAATAACATGATAATCCAAAGTACTACTTTGTTATAACATGATAATCCAAAGTAGGAAATGTATTATCTATTTGTATTTCAGCAATTTACACCCCTTCACCCCAATTCGCGAGCTCATCAGCACTCCATAAGCCCGGAAAGAACACCCTGCGCTGGTATTTCGGATGCATATACTTGCGCCAATCGCTGCCACCCGTAGCCGCCGCCTCGCCCAAATACTTGCCCGCCGCATGGTAATGCGCCATCACCCAAGTCACATTCACCGTGTAATCGTAATGTCGCATCGCCGCCACCAACCCCGCATCCGACTTCACATCCTCCGGCAACTGCTGAAACTTCGTCCACAAATTCGTTTGATTGTACCCCTCCATCTTACCCAAGAAATCCGCCTTGTAGCGCTTTTCAAAGTTGCTCAACAATGCATTTTTCCGGCCCGTAGTGTGATCCTTCCCCGCGGCCTGCCAATACAAATGCTCAAAAGCATGCTCGTAAGAAGTGTTCCTATCGATGGTGGCCCGGAATCGGAAATCGATCAAATTGATCAGCTCCGTACTGGCAAATTCAATCAACCGATACTGAGCACTCTGGAACCCACTCGCCGGTGTCAACGTGTTCCGAAACTTCATATACTGCTCCTTCTCCATCCCATCGCCCATGATCGAAAACGAACTCGATAGCATGTCGAAATACCGACTGATCCTGCGCAATTTCTCGGTGAAAAATGCAGCCTCAACCACCTCTTTCTTCGAAACCTGATCAATCTCCCACAAAATCATTTTGAACAGCAACTCATTGATTTGGTGATACATAATAAACACCATCTCATCGGGCTGATCCGTTCTCTGCACCTGCAATCCCAACAACGCATCAGGCAAAATATAATCCCAATATGTAATGGGGTTAGACCACGACAATCCCTCCAAATGCACATCGGGGTTCTGGTCTATCGCGCGGTATTTCTCGTCGATCCGCTTCAGTATTTCTTCTCTATCCATCATGAGACTTTCAATTTCTTGCTACAAATAACCGCCGATTCGGGCATTCTTCCCCAAAAACCCTGCATTTTTCTGAAATTTTAGGGTACTGGGCGATGCCTAATTCAAGTCAGCCCGCAGCGATGCCTTCCTCAAAGCAAGACCAAAAGTTAAAAAACCCAGGGATTTGACCCGGTCTGATATCAAAGAGATGCACCCAACCTATCCAATTTCCGCATCAAAAAAGTACCTTTGGCACCGTGGATATCATTGCATTTACAGCGTCTTTTGTTCAGCGTACGATGGAGGCCGCCGAAGGCGGACACGATTGGTGGCACATCCACCGCGTGCATACCAATGCCAAAAAAATCGCCCAGTCGAATCCGTAGACCCCATAGTGGTAGAACTCGCCGCCCTGCTTCACGATATTGCCGATGCCAAATTTCACAACGGCGACGAAACCATCGGCCCCGCAACGGCCAAACTGTTTCTCGAAACACAAGCGCAACCGGCGTTCCCCAATCAGCTATCGCCCCAGCAGATTCTCCACATCGTTCGCATCATCGAAAACATCTCCTTCAAAGGTGGCAAAGAACAAACGCAGTTTCATTCAAAAGAGCTCGCCGTTGTGCAAGACGCCGATCGCCTCGATGCCATCGGTGCCATCGGTATCGCCCGAACCTTCAACTATGGCGGATTCAAAGGCAGCGAAATTTTCAACCCAACCCTGCCCCCAAACCCCAACATGAGCAAAGAAGAATACAAAAAAGGTGGCAACCCCAGCCTCAACCACTTTTGGGAAAAACTACTGCTCCTCAAAGACCGCATGAATACCGAAACAGGGAAAAGGTTGGCCGCGGAACGACACACATTCATGTTGTCGTACTTGTGTCATTTTTTCGAAGAAACCGGCATCCAACCCGCCGGATTTGAACTTCCCACACAATAAATTCCCTCTTCCGACGTTCACCAAAGGTGAACGAAAATGACCCCCGACCGCCCTTTGGTCGCTTTGTAATCGCCGGATTGTGCATCGCCCTAATCGCATTTAACGCCTGCGGCGGAAGTAACGAAAACACAGACAACAACATAGACCCCGAGGCGCAAAAAATCGCCCTGCAAAATGAACCCATGGTCAAAACCGCTTGCAGTGGTTGTCACGCTTTTGTACCCGCCGATAAACTCGACAAAACCACTTGGGAAGCCGTAATCAAAGTCATGGCACCCAAAATGGGCATCTTCGAACACAACGGCGAAACCTATTTCAATGAAAAAAGTGATCCCAATGTAGACGCCAGTATCTACCCCTCAACCCCTACAATCAGTCCGGAAGACCTCGATAAAATTTTCCATTACTACCAAACGTTGGCNCCCGATGCCCTGCCTGNTCAAAACCGCAAATANCCCATCGCCAANGANAACGGNTTGTTCCAACTCAACCACCAAAATGGCATGTTTCCCGCCGTGGGCAATATGCCCATGACCACCTTTGTTTCGATGGTNCCCGGCAAAAACGAAATCATCATGGGGAGCTTTGGCGAAAAAGGCAACTTGGCCTCGTTCAGCACCAACGGCACCCGCAACTGGTCGCAAGATTTCCCTTCGGCACCCACCTGGGTAGATTTCTCCAACCCCAACCAATGGCTGGTCACTTGCATCGGTTCTGTTCAACCCACCAACGCAAAAATTGGCAGCATCCACAATTTCTCGCCCCAATCCAAAAGCAGCAGCGTGGTGGCCAGCGAAGTGGCCAGGCCGGTAATGTCGTTCCGCCTCCCCCAATCCAACCAAATTTTGATCAATGCTTTCGGACATTTGAAAGGACAAACCTATACCTACAANACCAACAAAAANAGCCAAGAACAGNTGCTTCGCGACATCCCCGGAGCCATCTGCTCGCGNATCGCTGATTGGGACGGAGATGGTAAAAAAGACATCCTCACCCTGTTCGCGCAGAACAAAGAAAGCATCGTTTTCTTCAAAAATACAGGCAGCGGATACCAAGAAACCGCCACCTTACTCGAAACCATGCCGGTGTATGGCTCCAACAGTTTTGACCTGGCCGACATGAATGGCGATGGCAAACTCGATATCATTTACACCTGTGGCGACAATGCCGATTACTCGGTGATTTTGAAAGATTACCACGGCGTTTACGTCTATCTCAACCAAGGCAACAACCAAGTAAAACAAGGCTATTTCTACCCCATCCACGGTTGCTTCAAGGCCTTGGCGCGCGATTTCGACCTCGATGGCGACCAAGACATCATCACCGTTTCNTTCTTCGCCGATTTCCTTTCACAACACGAAGAAGCCGCCGTGTACTTGGAAAACAACAAGATGGATTTCAAGCCTTTTGCGTTGCCGGGTTACGACATTGGGCGATGGCTTACGATGGACGCGGCCGACGTGGATGGCGATGGCGACCAAGACCTGGTTTTTGGCAACTTGTCGATGGGTCCTGAGAGTTTCATGAGCCAAGAGCAGGTGAAAAAGTTCGCTTCCGGTCCGGCCTGTATTTTCCTGAAAAACACCACTCGCTAATCCCAAATCCATGAAAAAATTAGTCACGGCACTCAAGTATTTCATCAACCTGTTTTGGGGGATCATTTTTTTGTTGTTTGCCTCGGTGCAGTTCAACGACCCCGATCCCGTGATTTGGATTTTTGCCTACACACTCACCGCCGTGTTGTGTTTTACATACCTAAAATCAACTTGGGCCATCAAGCTAAAATGGTTGTATTTGTTGGTTGGCTTGGCGATGTTGGTTGGGTCTGTCATTCAATTCCCACCACATTGGGAAGGTTTTGGCACTGAAATGAAAACGGCAAACAACGAATTGGCGCGGGAAAGCATTGGCTTGTTGCTATGTGCTTTGGTTGTATTGATTCAATACTTTAGCATCAAACCTTTGATTAACAAATAGTTCATCTTGCCANCACTTCTTTAGAGTAAAATATTCTCGTATTTTCGCAAACGATGAAGCTGCTATTGATTACAGCAATCTTGAGTGCCACGCCATGGATTATCACCAACGATAACCCTTGGAATCCGTCGAAATCAGGTCACGGAGTAAAAGTCTATACCCGCGCAGTTCCTGGCTCTTCCATCAAAGAGATCAAGGCAGAATTAGAGCTCGATTGTTCATTAAATACCGCCGTTGCTTGTTTAACAGACATCCCTTCCTACCCGCTATGGATTTATCAAATGACAGAAGCCAGGGTCATCAAACAGATTAACAACACAGAGTTTCAAGTGTATCAGCGGGTGAAAACGCCATGGCCCCTGGATGATAGGGATGTGTGTGGCCATTACGCACTCAAGCAAGACCCCAATACCATGGAAGTTTCTTTGCTCACGCATTCGGTTCCCAAAATATTGCCTGCNGTTGCTGGTGTGGTTAGGGTCCAGAAAAACAANACCACCTGGATCATCAAACCCATTGGCAAGCACAAAAACAAGTGCGAATACTCTTTACTGCTCGATCCAGCTGGGGAAGTACCTGCATGGATCATCAATTTATTCATTTCCGAAGGACCTTACACCAGTTTGGTCAAACTCAAACAGCGGATACATTTACCCAAATACGCCAACACGAAGTTTGCTTGGATTACTGAGAAGTTCCACTAAGAAAACAAGACCGTTTAATTGAAGTCGCGATGAAATGTTTTCGCCGCGTTTCAGTCAACTATTGCCATTGTTTGGCGCGTGGATTCATGATTAAAAACCATATAGGTACCACCAAACTCAAAACCATCATACCCGGATAACCCGTGGGCATTTGCGGTGCCGCATCAATGGATTGTAGGGTTTGGTATTTCTTGTTGGATTTATAATGGTGGTCTGAATGTCGGCTCAATTCAAACAAAATCAGTCTGCCCACCACGTGATTGCTATTCCAAGAGTGTTCTGGTTGAACAATTTCATAATGGCCGGTTTGGGTTTTCTTACGCCTGAGTCCGTAATGTTCGATATAGTTGATGGTTTCAAGGAATATGCCACCGATGAGTGCGGCCAACCAAAAGGAGAAGGTAGCCCAGCCGCCAAAGATGAAATAGATGGCAATGACCACCAACAGTTGGGTTATTTGAAAGCGCAGCATTTCGTTGCGCAGTGACCATGGTGATGAGGCCTCGCGCCGCAGGCGCTCGGCCTCAATCCTCCAAGCCGATACCCAAGTCTGAAACATAGACCTCAGCCAAAATGTATAAACCACCTCGTGCATTCGCGCCGTAGACGGATCCTCCGGCGTGCCCACATGCTTGTGATGACCGCGGTTGTGCTCAATGAAAAAGTGCATATACAATGAACTCGCCAACAACATCTTGGCAAAAAATTGCTCCATTCTATTGCTGCGATGTCCCAGCTCATGCGCCACATTGATACCAAAACTACCACACATAATGCCCATCGCCATCACCAACCCAAACCACTGCCAGCTCGCCTGNGGCTCGCTGTGGCCCATCATCCAACAAAACCAAATCACATAAATCCACTGAATGGGCACAATCATATACAAAAGATAATCATACCAACGATCCTGAGCATCCAATTGTAACTCCGCCTCATTCAAAGTAGCGCCTTTCGCCCCCATGATCAATTCCATGAGCGGTATCGCACCAAACACAAACAAAACTGCAAACCAAGACCAGTTACCACCCATCACAAAGGACACCGTTACCGCCATCGTTGGCAAGTGGGTTGTTAAGTATTTCAAGGATCTCATAACCAATAGAATAAGTACAAAAACGAAAATACAGAAAAATCAATCATCCCAGGCAATTAAAAGCAACAGCAACCATTTCTATGCAAAATCCCCACCCAAAAACATCATTCATTAACAATTTGGTAATATAGAATTATTATTAGTTTAACCCTATGTAAATTCAATGTTAACCATTTTTGCATCGCTTTACATTTACGTAACAATATATTCACTTGTGAAAAACATTATTTTAACCATCGCAACATTTTGTGCACTCAACCACGCAGCCAAAGCGGCGTCAATGGAACCCCTCACCGACACCACAAAAGCGGTGAAAATTGCCGAAAAACCTGCCGCCAAACACTGGTATGAATCCCTGCAAATGCGNGGCTATACCCAAGTGCGCTACAACCGTTTGGGCGAAACCAACCCCAACTTGAAATGCGAACAATGTGATCGCTACTGGGGCAATAACCAAGGCGTTGGTATCCGTCGTGCCCGACTCATTATCTCCGGACAAGTTCACCCACGCGTTTACCTATACTTCCAAACCGATGCCGCCAACACCGTGGGCACCGGCATGCAATACCTTCAAGTTCGCGACATGTATTTCGATTTTGGCCTGGATAAGAAAAACGAATTCCGCCTTCGTTTCGGACAAAGTAAAGTGCCTTTTGGTTTCGAAAACTTGCAAAGCAGTCAAAACCGATTGCCNCTAGATCGCGCCGATGGTACAAACTCTGCAGTAGCCAATGAACGTGATATGGGCTTGTTCTTTATGTGGGCACCATCAAAAACACGTAAATTATACGCAGACCTCATTAAAGAAAACCTCAAAGGCTCTGGCGATTACGGTGTTTTTGCCTTTGGCTTTTACAACGGTCAAGTTGCCAACAAGCCCGAGCTCAACAACAACCGTCACATGGTTGCTCGACTAACCTACCCCATCGCCATTGGTAAACAACTCATCGAACCCGGTATCGCCGCATACAAAGGTGTATTCACTTTGGCATCAGACCAAATAACCAAAGGTGTAAAATTCACAAAAGCACCCATGTTGATGAACAACTTACAACCAGATGCCAGCTACCTCGACCAACGTGTGAATGCGCAATTCGTGGTTTATCCAAAGCCATTCGGTATTCAAGCTGAATACAACATGGGTGTGGGACCCCAATTCAACCCCATAACTGACTCCATCGAAACCCAAAAACTTCAAGGAGGTTATGCCACATTCTCTTATAAAATGAACACCAAAGAAGGCAGCGTGATTCCTTTCGTACGCATCCAAAAATATAGCGGCGGCAANAANCAAGAATTGGATGCCCGCAGCTACAAAATGCAGGAATTGGAAATCGGTACCGAGTGGCAAATCAACAAGAATTTTGAGCTTACCGCCATGTATACCTCATCGCACAGAGAGTTCTTGGATTATGCGAAACAAACCAACGACCAAAAAGGGCGATTGATCCGCATCCAAGTACAAATGAACTTCTAATCCTTTACTTTCGCGGTCATGGAATACCGCAGACTCGGAAAAACTGGATTGCCCATCTCTGAATTGAGCTTCGGCTCTTGGATCACCTTCGGAAATCAAATCAACGATGGCGTTTCTGAACGATTGATGGATATCGCCTATGAGGCCGGCGTAAACTTCTTCGACAACGCAGAGGTATACGCCGCCGGCGCCTCAGAAACGGTAATGGGCGAAATCCTGCACAAAAAAAACTGGTCGCGCGATTCCTATATCGTGAGTTCTAAAGTGTTCTTCGGCGCCGGTGCCACCCACCCAACCCAAAAAGGACTGCACCGAAAACACATCGTAGAAGCCTGTAACCAAGCCCTGCAACGCTTGCAAGTCGATTACCTCGATCTGTATTTCTGCCATCGCCCCGACAAACAAACGCCCATCGAAGAAACCGTTTGGAGCATGCACCAGCTCATCCTGGCCGGTAAAATCCTCTACTGGGGAACTTCAGAATGGAGCGCACAAGAAATCATGGAAGCCCACATGGTGGCCCAACGATACAATTTAATTGGCCCAGTGACCGAACAACCCCAGTACAACATGCTGGTTCGCGATAAAGTGGAAGTGGAATACAGCCAAATCTACAAAACCGTGGGCCTGGGAACCACCATCTGGAGTCCGCTTGCCTCGGGATTCCTCACCGGAAAATACCTCAACCAACCACCCGCCGAATCTCGCCTAAAGCGCGATGAATTGGGCTGGCTCGCAGATCGATTACTCCAAGAAAACAACCACAAAATTGTCACCAACCTCGTGCAATTTTCAAAAGAATTGGGTGTTTCCATGCCCCAACTCGGCGTGGCGTGGTGCCTAAAAAATCCCAATGTGAGTACAGTAATTTTGGGTGCAACCAAGCCAGAACAACTTCAGGAAACCCTCAATGCAACCCACATTTTGCCTTTGCTCACCGAGGAGGTCATGGAGCACATCGAAACCATCTTGCAAAACAAACCGCAGCACCCGCAATACTAAACAATCTCGCTGGGTAGCAGTAAACTTTTCATTAAATCGCCTTGTATAGCCATTTATGGCACAAGGTTTGCACTTTTCGCGCGGATGAAAAGGAAGGCCTTGTTTCGCGCGGTGATTGTAGCATGTTCGATGCTCGCCCCCGCCTTACAACTTCAAGCCGATCCCATCGCCGATGCGCTCAAACTCATCCGCCAGTCAGCAAAATCATCGGTCAAAAAACAAACATTNAAAAAAATNGCCCCCACTGTCCCCGTGGAAGCAAGCATCGCCGCGGCCACGCAACTGCAGTACCAAGAGGCCGCGCTCCTGCTCTACAAACGCCAATTTAACAAAAACGGCGAATTCACCAAAGACAGCAACAACCCCGTTTTGCACCACGCACTGGCCATGTTGCCCAACGAGAAAGAGCCCTTTTCGTCCATTCAACACAGCTTCGATGCCCTTCGCCATTGGGCCAGCATCGCCAANGACAAAAAAGGCAACAACATCACCCCAAAACAATGGGCCAAATACAANCAGAAATATCAGCTCACCTACCACAATACCGATACGCTGCTNTTTACCCAAACCAGTGAATTCTATAACAAACGCAGCAATTCATCTTTAAATCAAGCGCGGAGCATACTGAGCGATTTGCAGATGGAATCGCAATGGATATCGTCTTACCAAGATCAAATACAACGATTGGAAGTTGAGGCATTTCAACAATGGCAAGCCAAACAAAAAAACGGCCCCGACACCAGCGCAAAAGCACCCAAATTTGAGTCGATTACCCTCAAAGCCTACCAAAAACGCATCGAAACCCAATTGGCTTTCATCGATCAGTTGGAGTTTGACTCGCTCATGCAAACAAGGAACATCGCGGCATTGTCGGCCCGACGTACCCAGCTCCTGGCCATCAAAAAGCCCAANGCNCAAACCAAAGTCATGATTCANCGCGCCGAGGACACCTTGGTTCAGTGGGAATTTGAACTCGCCNCCGCAGAAGATCAAGAGCAAAGTTACCGCCGGTTTTTGNCCCAATACCCCAAAGCGCCTCAGAAAAATGCCATCCTTCAACGCTTGGAAGGACTTGCCTTTGAACGCGCCCAACAGCTCAACACCGTAGAAGCCTATGAGCAATTTTTGAAGTCGCAACTGCCACCGCCTTTGCAACGCACCGACCTCACCTTCCGCGCCCAATTCCTGCTGCGATCGCTCACCGTNAAGCCCATTCCCATCGCCTATAACAAAACCAAAGAGCCNTTTAAAGAGGGATTTTACTTCGCCGATTCAGCCACCCTCCAACCCTGGATGGAACTGGATTTCAAAATGGCCTACCCCTATGCCCTCAACAACTACCACAACCATTTCGTGGAAAGTGGGGCTACCCTCATCCCAGGATGTGCCTTGGTTATGCGCACCGATACCTTCGGATTGATCGAATTCAGTTACATCACCAAAGACGGCAAACCATTTACCAAAAACAATTACGAAACCATTTTTCAGTTTTCCAGTACGATGGCCTTCGTGCAACGCGGTGGACGATGGGGGATCTTGAATCACCGAGGCAAAGAACTCCTCCCCTGTAAATTCGAAAACCTTCGCTACGATACAGCCACAAAACGCGGAGCACTCCAACTGGGTAAAAAATGGGCGCTTTTCAACGAAACCGGCAAACTCATCACCACCCCCAAATTTGATGCAATTGGTTTCGAAACCTGGGAAAATGAACCCACCGAAGCCCCCGCAAAATTGTGGGTGAGAAACCGATGTGCCGCAAAAATTAACGACAATTGGGCCCTGATCGACACCCTAGGAAACTCCCTCACACCCTTTGCCTATGAGAGCATGACAACCTTGCCCTTCGGCAGATTCATGGGTAAAATCAACGACGGTTACTGTTTGTGGCGCGATACCATTCGATGCAGTGCCGAGTACGCAGAAGCCGTTGATTTTGGCAAACCCTATACCCTCGTGCAACAAGCGGGTTGGGGCATCATCGACACCTTGGGCAAAATTTTGGTCCCCCCCATCTATGAGAAATCGTTGCTCGTGGGAAGCACCATCGCCCTGTTGAAAAACAAAAAATGGAATTTCTACTATTCCAAAGGCGAATTCAGCTTGCCCATCAAAGGCACCATCGATGATTTCAGACTGTATGGCGATGGCATGGTCTATGCGCGACAGAAGAAAAACTGGATCCTTTATCACGCATTTACTAAAACAGTGAGAAAAGTGAAGAGCATCGACCTGCAACAACTTACCGATACCCTTTTGTTGGAACCCATTGGTAGCTATTGGTTTATCACCCACGCCAACGGCAAGGTGTTGTTGAAGGATACACTCATGTCGCTTTCCCGCATCAACGACCACGAATGGTTTGCCACAAAACCAAGCCTAAATGGAACCACATTGATGGGGTTGTTGTGTTTGCCTTCGATGCAATGGAGTTTGAAACCCCAGTACCAAGAAATCATTTTGTCGCAAAAGCCATCGCATTACATGGTGAAGAAAAATGATCGTTGGGGCGTGGTAAACAATTTTGGCGAAGTCATTGTACCCATTGCCTACGATGCCATCACGGATACAGAATTCCCGGGTTATTGGTATGCGTTAAAGGGCGAACAAACCCTGTGGATTGATGCTTCGGGCAGGGAATTGAGTCAGCCCTAAACGCCCAAACTCACCCAGTTAATACCCAGCCCACCCACAACCAATTTCACCAACAGATTCTACATGGATGGGATTCAATGATTGGGAATCCTGCGAAT
>JGI24768J34885_10000327_pt1 | contig 13945 bp, 11 predicted proteins | sample LakOntMetagenome_FD_34885 | JGI IMG/M metagenome (IMG submission 34885) | reverse complement strand
AAATAAAGCCCGAATCAGCCACCAATCCTGCGGTGGGGCTAGAGTAAGTGAGTGGAATGGTTATGGTGTTATCACCCGTACCGTTGGCATCAGGTAAAATGTAAAATTCTTGCAATACCAATGGAATGGTGTTTGTCCCCTGGGTAAAACCCACAATCACCATCGCTGTATCGTTGCCCAACTTCTCGCTGTTGTAGTTGATTTTTATGCTGGAAGGTGTGCCAGAAATACTAAATCCACCCGTTAATGGGTCTGGGTATTTCGATCCCACGTTCATCGCAAAGCTCACGGTTTTTGTTGCGACGTCGTTACTCAATCGAAACCCTGCCACATTGCCCAAGGTTTTGGAAACGTCTTTCGACGTGTTGCCAATCATCATCCATTTGTTGGGTACCTCGTAAGTCTGCGTATTCCAATTGTTGAATCCAGCATTGGGTATGGGGTTTTGTGCCAGGGCGATGTTGGTCAAACTTACAAATATGGTAATGAGGAAATAGTTTTTTTTAGTCATTGGGGTTGTGTTCTATATACTGTGAAAAGTACGGACATGTTGATTCAGCAAAAAGCCCCTGAATATTTGTGGTTTCACAACATTCAGGGGCTTTGAAAAGGTGTTTGATTAGTGGGCGATGACCGTTGAAATGGTCTGCGTGCCGTTGGCGTTTTTCAAAACAACGCGGTAGTTTCCTTCGCTCCAGTTAGCAGTCTCAACATAAGTGAGTTTGTCGCCTTTGCCATTTGTAACTACCTGTCCAGTGGTGTTGTAAACCGTATACTCGGTACCACCCGTCAAATCCAAATAAAATCCAGCATCAGCAGGGTTGGGGTAGGATATACCCATTTCGCCAGACACATTGCTCGATTTGCTACGTGATTTCATTACAATAACGGTATAGCAATAAGTTGTATAACAACTGCCAGTTGAATCGTAAGCACGCAAACAAACGGTGTAAGTGCCTGAAGCGGTGTATTGGTGGGCAGGAGTCTTATCCTTGCTTTGTGCTGTGCTATCACCGAAATCCCAAACATACGATTTGGCGCCGGTGCTCAAGTTTTTCACGTACATCTTGCCANTNGCACTCACNCTGTCTACTTCGAACTTAGCAACTGCTGCACAAGGCAAACAATCTACAGTGATGCTCTTGCAAATGATGGTGTCACATTTGTTGCAAGAATCGTAATATTTAATACAAACATTGTAAGTGCCTTTTTGTGTGAATGTATGAGTGGCAACCCGATCGTAATAAGTTTTGCCATTCACTGCGATGCCGTATGTGATGCAATTGGTGCCATTTACATTCAAGTTTTTACCCTCAAAAGTGTACACGTTGCATTTGTTGCTCACGCCCAAAGAAACGCCCTTGCCTGCCCAATTGCAGGACTTGGTGGAAGTGGATGTTGAAACCACAATCTCAATTTTTCTGCAGATGTAAACAAAACACTTCTTTTTGGTATCGTATATCTTCACGCACACTTCATACGTGCCAGATTTTTTATAAACATGTGTGGCTTCTTTTCCTGTTGATGTGCTGCCATCGCCCCAATTCCAGAAGTAGCTTGTGCCTGTTCCAGTATTTGATGAGGCCAAGAACTTCCATGTGCTGTCGTTGGTCTTTTTCCAAGTCATGCCGCCTATGATGCCGCAAGGGTTGCCAACAGTCACAGTTTTGCAAATCTTGATCTTGCACTTGCCAGTTTTGTCGGTAATGGTCAAACAAACCGTGTAAGTACCCGCTTTGGCGTATTCGTGGTATGGGTCGAGGCCCTTGCCCGTTTTGCCATCGCCGAAATCCCAAGAGTAAGTATGTCCTGTGTTGCTGCTCGCTTTGAAACGGAACTTTCCGCCTGTATTCACGAAGCTGAATTCACCTTTTAAATCACAAGGCTTGCCACAGCTTACTTTGATCTCTTTGCAGAAAGTGGCTGTACAGGTTTTGCCTGTTGAATCTGTCCAAGTGGCAGTAACGCACACTTTATAAACGCCTTCAGACAAATAACTCTTTACTGGATCAACGCCTTTACCGTCAGTTTTGTCGCCGAAATTCCATGTGTAAGTGGTTCCCGTTTGGTTTGAACTGGCTTTGAATTTTACCTTCTTGCAATCATTCGTGAAACTGAATTCAGTGGTTAATTTACAATCGCAACTCACCACCGTAATGGTTTTGCAGATTGATGTATCAAACTTGGTACAAGTGTTCAGCAATTTTCCACATACAGTGTAAGTGCCTGCGGCGGGGAAAGTGTAAGTGGCTTTTGCACCGTAAGCATAGGTTGTAGCACCATTTCCAGTGATGAACCATTTGATCTGTGCACAAGAGTCGTTCAATAAAGTGCCTTCCGCATTGAATGATCCTTTCAAACACTGACTGCTAACGCCTGTGGCCAATCGAACTTTGTTTTGTGCATTGGCTGAAATTGAGATGGTTCCGATTAAAACCAATGCCAAAAATTGTATGAGTTTTTTCATAGTAAATTGCTATTTCAAAAATAGACCAAAAAGTTCCACGAAACGTTGTATCGGGATGGGTGTTTTGTTGAATTTTTTCAGTTTGTGACGTAAACATGACCCGAAGTCAAACATTCTGAGTCCCGATGCTCAAAAACTGCGTCAATTTATTGCATACCAAAGGTATGACAGTCCTCGGGATTGGATATTTTCCAATGTTGTTTTACCGTGCCATAAGTCACATGTAAAAAGTGGGTTTGTGTCTCCAAGGTTTCATACAATGCGCGATTGCAAACGACCAGACTTTTCGCTTTGCCCCGAATGCTTGATTCAAAATAACACCAAACACCTTCTTCCTCAATGTCATAGCCCAACATCGTCAAAGGCAAATGGGTAGTGCCCCAATGGATCTTCAATTTCGATAATAGGTAGTTTTTTAATAGCAATTGGTCTTGGGGTCTCTTCGCCGATAGGTTGATTTTCTGTCCCGTTTGCTGAAAAATGGCCTCTTGCACATCATCCACGAACAACTTGCAACTAACACTCACGAGCTTGGATTTGGGTTCGATTTTTATTTCCGTAACCCCAACAAAATAGGGGTGCATGGCGGAGATTGCCACAAAACACAAGGCCAATAAACTATGGGCGGCAAAGCGATGTCCTTGCGCAAAATTCTTGAGACCACCAGAAGCTTCCTTCCGTGATTTTAAGCCAATAGTATCCAAATTCAACCCAAACTTTTCGTTTCTTTGCACGCCTCAAAGTTACTCATCGCATGGAAGATTTTACATTTTGGTTGGAAATGGGCCTGTCGCACATCCTCGATTGGGCCGGGTATGACCACATGCTTTTTTTGCTGGCGCTGTGCTGCGTCTTTACCTTTGGCGATAAACGATGGGTTTGGTTGGTGTCGGCGTTTACCATTGGACATGCCATCTCATTGGCATTGAGCGTTTTGAATGTTTTTCGATTGCCATCTTCTTGGATCGAAGCGATGATTCCGGCCACCATTGCTTTCTCGTGTATACAGCATTTGTGGCCCGTGCTGAAACCAGGTAAACACGTATTGGCCGATAAGTCGGTTCTGCCTACTGTGTTGGCTTTCGGGCTCATTCACGGACTCGGGTTTTCCAATTTTCTCCGTTCGATGTTGGGCAGTGAATCGTCCATCGCTTTTCCGCTTTTTTCATTCCATGTGGGGTTAGAGGTAGGTCAAATTCTCATCATTTTGGTGGTTTTGTCGGTCACTACCGCCATGGATAAATTTATGAATATCAATAAGAACAAGCGTATCGCCCTGTTGGCATCGCCTGTGCTGTTACTGTCGATCTGGATGTTGGCGGCGCGATTGATGACGTTGTAACTGCCCAAATTAAGGTCCGCGCATTTTCCCATCGCCCATAGTTGTGGGCATTTGGGGGAATCCCCATGCCATTTTTGCTGATTTCTTTCTAGAGGATACTACCAAGCTTGAGCGCGTTTTAGGGATGAAAGATGTCTTGCTTTTCTGTATTTTTGTAAATCCTGCGCCAATCAAAAGGCCGGAAAATCCTCCATCGATGAAAAAACTCTTCACCATTGGTTCCTTGATCGCTCTTGCAGCATCAACTTTGAACGCACAAAACCTACAAAACAATCCCACCTCCAACCACGGAAACAAATTTGAACAATTGGGTACCATTTTACCCGATGCAAATGGGTATCGGACGGCTTCTGGTGCGCCCGGACATGAATATTGGCAGCAACGCGCCGATTATCAGATCAAAGCCACATTGGATGAGAAAAAGCAATATTTACATGGCGATGAGACCATTACCTATTTCAATAACTCACCGGATGCCTTAACCTACCTTTGGTTGCAGTTGGATGAAAATGAACACAATCCAAACGGCGAAAACAATTATTTCAACGAAAGTGGCAAGAGTTTGCCCATGACCCCAGGTCAGATCGATGCGTTGGATGTAAAAGCCAAATTGGCTGGCTATGGCGTAAATATCATCAGTGTCACCGATGCGGCAGGAAAGGCATTGCCCTATACCATCAACCAAACCATGATGCGCGTGGATTTGCCAAAAGCCTTGGCAAGTCAACAGAAATATACCTTCAAGGTAAAGTGGAATTATAAAATCCCGGAACGCAACAAAATTGGCGGCCGCGGTGGTTACGAATATTTCCCGAAAGATGGTAACCACATTTTTACCATCTCACAGTGGTATCCCCGTATGTGTGTTTACAGCGATTATCAAGGTTGGAACCACAAACAGTTCACCGGAAGGGGAGAGTTTAGTTTGGTGTTTGGGAATTTCGATGTGCAAATGACCGTCCCAGCCGACCACGTCATCGCAGCCACTGGAGAATGTCAGAACTACGCGCAGGTACTCACATCCGACCAACTAAAACGCTGGAACGCCGTTCAAAAACTGACCGCCATGGACGTGGCAGCAGCCGCTGGGGCAATGGATCCCACAGAAATCGTAACGTTGGATGAAGCCAAATACCGCGAACAACACCGCGATACGGTTCAAACCAAAACTTGGCACTACAAAGCCACCAATGTGCGTGATTTTGCTTGGGGCTCATCGCGCAAGTTTGTTTGGGATGCCATGCCAGAATTTGTGCAAGGAAAACGCATTCAGTGTATGAGTTACTACGGAAAAGAAGCCTATGGTTTATATCGCAAGTACTCCACCAAAGTAGTGGCCCACACCATAAAAACCTACAGCAAATTTACCACCCCTTACCAATACCCAGTGGCCATCAGCGTTGAGGCATCCAGCGGAATGGAATACCCAATGATTTGTTTCAATTATGGTAGAACCGATGAAGATGGCACCTACAGCTCACGCACCAAATATGGTATGATTGGCGTGATCATTCACGAAGTGGGGCACAATTTCTTCCCAATGATCATCAATTCCGATGAGCGCAACTGGAGTTGGATGGATGAAGGATTGAATACCTTTGTTCAGTTCTTAACAGAGCAAGAATTCGATAACAATTACCCATCGCAGCGAGGTCCAGCCCACAAAATTGTGGACTATATGAAAATGCCCGCGGATCAGCTCGAGCCCATCATGACCAATTCCGAGAACATCATCAATTTCGGTCCCAATGCCTATGCCAAGCCGGCCACGGGTTTGAATATCTTGCGCGAAACCATCATGGGCCGTGAATTGTTCGATTACGCATTCAAAGAATATTGCAACCGTTGGGCCTACAAGCACCCCGCTCCAGCCGATTTTTTCCGCACCATGGAAGATGCCTCTGGCGTGGATTTGGATTGGTTTTGGAGGGCGTGGTTTTACGACATTCAGCCCGTAGATATTTCTATGGATTCCGTTTTGGCATACCGTGTGTTTTCGCCCAGTGAAATGCCTGTGAAGTTGGATAGCACTCAGCGATTGGGTAGGGGACGTGGCTTAGGAATGGGCAATGGCAAAGGCAAAAATGGTGTNACTTCCGTTCCTGCCAGCGAGTTTCAACACGTAAGCAAACTCCGCAACAAAGCTGCTGGTNTTCAATTCGCCGTGGATCGCGATACCTCTCTGCGCGATTTTTACTATTATTACAACCCCGCCAAAGATACCATAGGTGCAGCAGCAAGAGCCGCATTGGCCGCGCAAGGCCAGCCAAAGTCTGAAACCGTTGTTCGCGATTTGTATAAAGATTATACCTTGCTCACGCCAGACGAAATGAAGGCCTATGAAAATGCCTATTTGTATGAAATTACTTTCACCAACAAAGGCGGTTTCGTGATGCCCATCATTTTGCAATGGAACTACACCGATGGTACCTCAGAAGTGGATTACATCCATGCCTACATCTGGCGCAAGAATGAAAATCGCGTGACCAAGAATTTCCTTAAACGCAAAGAAGTGGCAAGCATCGTTTTGGATCCGTTCAAAGAAACATCGGACATTGATGAAAGCAATCACACTTGGCCCAAAACCCAAGAGCCCACGCGATTTGAAATCTTCAAGAACAAGCAATTGCCTGCCAGCGAGCAAGTGGAAATGACCCCAATGAAAAAGGCCCTTCGCAAGAAGTAAGCCCTTGTTTGTTTGAACGAGTATTTGGATTTTCGTATCTTTGTAAAACTATGACAGATAAAAATAAGAATATTATTCAATGGATTGCAGCCGCATTGGTGAGCGCCGTTTTCGTTATGAGCGGGATTATGAAGCTCAACTTACCTGCCGAAATGGTTGCACAAATGGCCAAGCAGGGGATAACCCCAGCCATCGCAAAGAATTTGGCCATCATTGAATTGGTGAGCGCCGTTTTGTTTTTGTTGCCCAGAACCAGCGTGTTGGGAACTTTGTTGCTTACCGCTTACATGGGTGGTGCCATCGCAACCCACGTGACAACCGCTCAACCCTTGTTGGTGCCTTGTGTGATCATGGCCATCATTTGGATTGTATCGGTTTGGAGAAACCCAGAATTGAAAACCCGCTTGTTGGGTTGATTGACTTATCGGATAGAATAATCCAACTGAAGTCCGTAAATGTAAAACAACCGATTGTAGGAGGCTTTGCCATAATCCGGACGGTAAATGAAATAGGGATTCAATTTGAGTCCCTTTTTTATTTCCCATTTTACACCAAGCTCGTCGCGCCAATTATCGACCATAAAATCTGCTCCAAACTTCATGATGGGTTCCACCGATCCATAAACGTCCAGCCTTTTGTTGATCTTGTATTTGGCTTGCGCCCGCACCCGCCAATAGCCTTCGCTTTGGTCCGGCTTGCTTACATCGTCGAAATCTTGAATTTGATTCTGAACCAACGCCCGTCCTTCAAAAGTGAGGTGTCGCCATTTGTAATCGCACTGCATTCCCAATGAATACCGATTGTAATTGCCTTGCTGAACCATCGCCAAGCGATATTCCGCCGTTGCATCGAAATGTTTATTGATCTTTCGCTGTACCCCCAAACTCAAGTAGTTTCCGCTGTGCGTTTGAACGTTGTTGAAATATCTGGATTGAAAGTCTAAGTCCAATTTCCAAGATTTGTTGAGTTTCTTGTTGATGCCCAGGCTCATCCAACCTTGCACATCCACTGGGTCAGCTTTCGTAGCTTGAGCGTGAATCTCGCCCATGCCAGCGTTCAGGAGCAACGCCATCGCCCCGAAACGGACGAACATCGCCCAGAAACGAACAAATATCGCCCCGCGAACCCCACCCAAGTTAGTCCACATAGAACACAGTGACTTTGCAAGCGTCTTTCAAATAGTCGAGCTCAGAAACCTCGCAACGAACCACGTTCAAACCTGTACGCGCCCGTAAATCCTCGATCAACGCCGCTCGCTGCCCAACATGTGCCAAAGCGATATTGTCGTACAGTATCTCCATGCTCCGTTCCTTGGCGAAAATCCAGCCGCTTTCCAATACGAAAACCATCGCCAATATCAATGCCGCCATGGTGACTTGCAATTGGAGGTTCTGTGTGGTGGCGCCCAGCAATCCCAAGGCGATCGACAAGAACAAAAAGGTCATGTCTTTGGCCGATAATCCCTCGGTGCGATAGCGCAAAATGCTAAAGACCGCGAACATCCCGAAGGCCGCGCCAGTGCTCAGATTCACTTGGTTCAGCACAATCGCCACGAAGAAGATGATGGTGTTGAATCCGAAAAAGGTCAAAAACAAATCGGTGCGTTTGTAACTGCGATAGTACAGGCCGCGAACCAAGATGAAAACCGCCGAAAAATTGATCAAATAGGGTATAAGAATGTCAAGCATGTTCAATGGATAAAATGTGTTTATAGGTTTGTTTGAATCGATTCTGTTTGATTTTGGGGTAAATCGCCAAGCACCCCAAGCAATATTTACTCAGCGATGTTTCACGATGTCCGCGCAGTTTCATGATGGATTGAAACGTGTTCTGCTGCAAGCGCGTGGCCTTTACTTCGGCAACCACAAGTCCTTGGAAATCTTTGTGTTGTGGCTGATCTGACTCCCCGTTCTCACGCTTTGAAAGTTCGCAGGTGAGTTGCATGTCTAACGTAACTTTCTCCGGTTTTTCTTTGTGTAGGAGGGTGATTCGCCAATATTTGATCAACAATTGTGATGTTAATTGTTGTGTGAGCCACTGGCCGATTTCTTGTTCGATCAATGGCTTTGCTTGTTCAAGGTTGTTGGCCACCACCCGCAATTTGATGGTATTGCCCTTATTTACCTTGTGTTTCACCTCAATGAATTCCTCTCCAGTGCTGCCGTAACTGCGCCTTCTCACTTTGTATCGGTTCGATTTTCCGCGATGGTGTTCGTGGTAAAAAAACAAGTTTGGCGTGTCGTAATATTCCGTCTCGTACTCAAAACAGCGCTGGTTATTGATCTCTAATATGCTGTAGTCTTTGACACAAGCCGCCAAAATCTCGCCCAATTGTTCCTTAGGAAAGAAGAATTTGCGATCGCTGCGATTCATCAATTCCGCGCGCGACATCAACGCCTGAAGGTTCAGGGGTTCGAAATCGTTGAGCTGGGGAAGGTCGATGTTCAAAGACATGCGGCGGATCTCAATTTATGGAGCAAATTGCTGAATCAAGGCGATGCGATTGCTGATGTGTGTTTTCAGCGCACTTCGCTCTGCTGTGAATGCCGCAGCGCTACTCAAGTGGGTGTAACTGGGCTGTTCGCCATTGCTGCCCACCACAAAAGGGGTGATCAAATCGTAATATTTATCGATCATGGCATGCATCTCGGCCTCGTTGAAAATGCCGTTTTTAAACGCCTTCATGTGGGCTTTGTACTGGGCGAAATACACCGCATCGTTGGCGATGTAATTGATCAATGGCCACGCTGTGCTAACCTCGTTCATGGTTAATGAAATGGCATTGCCGGGGCCCGACGGTCCGCCAGTGGTACCCGTAATGCCCGGACTTTTGCTGAGCGATTCGTTGTTGTCCCAAGGAATCCACATCAAGCCTTTGCTGCTGTGGTTGTACAAATAGTAATTGTGTGCCATCACCCCGTAGGTGTCCCAATTGACGATGCTGTTGTTGATGGCCAGGTATTTGGTGAAATGGTCTACGTTGAAAACCGCCTCCAAGCCTGTGCGCCATGCTGCTGCATCGCTGCTGCGTTTGGTGCTTTGAAGGGCTTTGATCAGTCCTGAAACATCCCCGAAATCTCCGGCTAGCTCGTTGTTTTTCTTTTCGAATTCTGTTTGCACAAAAGTGGCCAATTTGGATTCGGGTTTGTACAAATTGCCTGCGTCTTCTCCCAATTGTTCCATCACCATTTTATCGTCTGGCAGTTCCAACGCACAGTATACCCCGCAATATTTTAAGCCCGCACCAAAATCGATGTACACCTTGTAAAACGCCGATTGTGCCGATGGTATGCCCGCTTTTCGGAAAATGTCTGATCCCATTTTTTCGCGAATCAAAGAGTTGTCTTTCACGCCCGGCGAGAACGAAAGTTCTTTGAAGCCATAAAATTTTTGGTTTTTGATGGTTGGATATTTATCCTCCATTTTGTCGAAATCCAATCGAAACGGCAATTTATAAATGCCACTGCGCCAAGCTGTGGTGAGGGTAGAGTTGCCTTTGAGACGGAAACCCACATTCTGCCAAGTTTTCCCGTTGAATTTTACCGTGGTTGATACGTAATCGGGTTCGGTGGTGGGGAATGTTCCTGGAGGACCTCCCATGCCGCCGGCGCCAAAATCGTAGCCAAACAACGATTTCATGTTGGTTTTGATGTTCGACCATTCGGCAGATCCGATGGTGATTTCGAGCTCATTGACCTGGTCTTGCGGAAAAACGGTGCTGTAGTTGGGCGATGCGTTTCCGTGCGATGCTTCCGTCCAGTCGGGGTTGTTGTTCCCAGCGATTACATCCGCGGGATCGGGCCTGCACGAAGCGAATAGGAGCGTGGCCATGGCCATCCAGATCAATTGCTTTTTCATCATTTCTATCTGTAAGACGAGCAATGGATACATTGCCTTCGCCCAGCAACAAAATAAACCCAAAATGATGAAAGCATGACCAAAATGGAAACAAATATCCCATTTACTGCATTGCCGCTTCAATGAACTACCTTTGCACCATTGGAACAGTTCATTCAACTTGGAATTGCGCAACCCATCATCGACGCGCTTTCTGCACAAGGGTATACCACCCCAACCCCCATTCAAGCTCAAGCCATTCCGGCGGCACTTTCTCACCACGATATTCTTGGTACGGCGCAAACCGGTACCGGTAAAACAGCGGCATTCTCAATTCCCATTATTCAGAATCTGCTTTCTACCACCCGCGACCGCAAAACCATCAAAGCGCTCATCCTAACGCCCACCAGAGAGTTGGCGTTGCAAATCGATGAGAGCATCGCGGCTTACTCTGCCAATGTGAAACTAACCCACGCCGTAATCTTTGGCGGTGTAAGTCAAAACCCACAAGTGGATGCCATCAAAAGAGGCGTTGAAATCATGACGGCCACGCCCGGACGTTTGTTGGATTTAATGCAACAAGGTTTTATTGATTTGCGAAATGTNGAGTTTTTTGTNNTNGACGAAGCCGATCGCATGCTCGATATGGGTTTCATTCACGATGTGAAAAAGGTGATTGCNAAATTGCCAACGAAACGTCAAACCCTGTTTTTNTCNGCNACCATGCCCGCNGAGGTGGTNAAGTTGAGCCAAAACATTTTGGTAGATCCTGTGCGTGTGTCGGTTGCACCCGTTTCTACAACGGCAGAAAAGGTGACCCAACAATTGTTTTACGTGGATCAAAAGAACAAGCGTTTTTTGCTTCGACATTTATTGGATACTTCGGTCGAGGAAATTCCTTCGGTGTTGGTATTTACCAGAACCAAGCATGGTGCCGATAAAGTGGTGAAAGATTTGGTAAAACTCGATATTACGGCCCAAGCCATTCACGGAAATAAGAGTCAGAACGCGAGGCAAACCGCTTTGTCGAACTTTAAAAATCGCACAACGCGTGTTTTGGTGGCTACGGATATTGCCGCTCGAGGCATCGACATCGACGAGTTAACGCACGTCATCAATTACGAAATTCCGAACATTCCCGAAACCTACGTGCATCGCATTGGTAGAACGGGTAGGGCGGGTAACAGCGGTGTTGCATGGTCTTTTGTGGATCGGGAAGAGGTGCCGTTTTTGCGCGATATTCAGAAGTTGATCCAACAAGAAATTCCGGTTGCGAAAGAGCATCCGTTTTTGCCGGGTACGCATGTGGCGGAGGCCAATGATGCGAAGCCGTTTTACAACGATGGCAACAATGGAAACCAACGGGTGGCACGGAAAAAAGAGAACCTTCGCAAGGAAGGGAAATCGGCCGCACCTGCTCGAAGGGATTCGAACTTCTCAGCACCGGCGCGGAACGATCGCCGAGATCAACCGGCCAACGACGCTCCCAAGCCTAAGCCCAAGACCGAAGGTCCGCCGAAGCCCTTTACGCGCTTCAAACCCCGCGATTAACCTATTTTTTGGATTCAAATCCAAAATTATTGCCTTTTTTTGGGATTGTAATCCAAAATTATTGCCTTTTTGAGATAGTTAACTATCTACTTACATCAAACAAATCCATCGGCATCATTTCAAAGGCCGCTTTGATCGTTAATTGATTGAAGGGGTAGTGCTGCGCCTTTTCGATGCGATAATTGCCTTCGCTCACATCGGCCACTTCCAAATGAACCTGTCCTTGATCGTTGTAAACCACTGCGATGAGTCTTGCTTTGGCGCCAACGGGAAACTGTTTCATGGTATAGCTGTAGCCTGTGTTTTCAATGCGGGTGCTGCTCGGTCCAAGCAAGGCGTTGTAATCCTTGAAATTTAGATAAACCAGCGCTTTGGCGCGATCCACCGAATAGGTGATGCTGTCATCGGTCTTCGGAAACCTCGCAAATCGGTCGCAGTTGACCATTTGGGTGGAGTAGGATTCCAGTACCCATTTGCCATCTTGTGCGGTGGCCATTTTGGCGAGGCCAGCAACGGCGGGAGGCAAGGGCAACTGTTTGATGGTTGCAAAATTCTCATTGAGCGTGGAGAATCGAATGGTTAGGGTTTCTGGCATCGGGAAGGTGTCGAGAAAACGCACGGGCGGGGCCGACATCAGAAGTTTGCGGAATTCAGCGAAGTAGGGGCTGATGAGGCTTTTTTGCGCTTGTCCGGCATCCAACAATTGCACATCCGTGATTTTGCCTTGGGCATTGATCTTCAATTGGGCTGGGAAAATCACCCCGTCGCGTTTGATCTGTTTTTTAAGTTCTTTGCTGATTTTGGCTTGCTGGAAAAACCAGTTGCTCAAAGCGATGTTTCTATCGTCATCTCGCATCGCCAAGGGTTGTGCCACGCCATTCGATGAGCGGGTGATGGGCAGCAACGACAAAGTATATTTGGCATTTTTGCTGTTTGGGTCGTTGTTGTCATTTGGGCCAATTTGTGCGGAACTGGCATAGGTGCTCCAAGTGGTTTGGTCGCCCTGTACGCCGTAGAATGTCCGGAATCCATCTTCGTAGGGGCCATTTCCGATGATTTTATAGCTTTTACCATCGCCGATACGGAGGTTGGCATTGCCCGATTTGGCTTCCACATTGAGCATGCCACCGCTGATGAGGGCATCGCCATTGCTGGTGCTGCTGGTGAGTTGCGCGGAGGCGAAGTCGGTTTTGCTTTGAAACGATTGTACACTCAGGGTGATTTGTCCCACCACGGGGTTGCCGAGTCCGTCTGCGAAGGCTTGGTCGGGAAATTGCAGTTCGATGCCTTTTTTTGTTTTGATGCTGAAAGCTTTTTCGCTTTGATTGATTTGAAAGGTTTCAACAGCGGGTTGCATGGCGGCCAGCGTATCGAGGGCGCCAGATTTGAGCAGGGCGGGGTCGATGGGTGCTTTTGCGATGGGCCAATGGTACATGCGGTATTGTTGTTGGTCGTTGAGCATCGCCACATGCGTTACGCCATTGGGATCGGGTTTTTGGTAGGGGTAAGAGACGAACGAATAAACGGTGGTTTGGGGTTTGGGCCTTTCTGGCCAGGCGATGCCGGGGTTGTTGGAGGGGTTGTATACCCGGGGATCAACGGGGCGTTGGGGCGGGTTGGGGATATTGGGTTTTGGAATATTGGGTTTTGGAATATTGGGTTTAGTGATAGACGGTTTAGGGATATCGCTTTTTTTGAATGTGGGTTTGGGGAATTCGGGTGTTTGCGACAGGGCGATGTTGGCGTTGCTACAAAGGAAGGCCAGGAGTATGCCGAGTTTCAGGGGGTGGTATTTTTGCATCCGATTCATATCGTGTTTGAATTGTCAAATTGTGTACCAAAGATAGGCGATGGCCATCGCATTGATATTGTGGTGGATGGGTTTGTTTTTGTGTTTGTTTTAAAATTGATGCAAATACTTTCTCATTACTTTTTGCAAAAGACATTCTTTTTGCTTATTTTTGCACCCCATTGGAGAGATGGCAGAGCGGTCGAATGCGGCGGTCTTGAAAACCGTTGACTGTTACAGGTCCGGGGGTTCGAATCCCTCTCTCTCCGCAGA
>JGI24768J34885_10000323_pt1 | contig 13986 bp, 16 predicted proteins | sample LakOntMetagenome_FD_34885 | JGI IMG/M metagenome (IMG submission 34885) | reverse complement strand
AATTAATTGGTCATATTTCATCGTTTGTCCCAAAGCTAAAGGATAAACGTATAGTAAGAGGGTCAGAATACACTGGACTTAGTGATGAAAGATACAATAATTTGCCTGCTTATGCCAAAGATTTAGCCGTAAAACTCAATGGGCATGGGACTTATAGAGATATCGTCAATACATTATACAGATGGTATGTTTATGCCGACCAAGATTGGGATAAGTTTATAAAGGATTACCCGTGGTCAGGATGCGTTAATATATATACAGCCCAGGATTGGGTACACTATGAAAAAAGGTATCCAAATAATGAAAGGTGTTATGTCATGGTTACTGACCCTAAATGGGCCAGAGTTATGAGTTATGACCCACGCGCTTTTTTCGCAGATCCATACGCTGTAAAAAGTATTTTAGAGAAAGACCAATTCTATTTTCGTGGAGGAAAACGCAATACTAAAAGACTCAATGCTAATATGAGCAGGACCAGGAAGCATAGAAAATAACGGCTCACTCAAACTTTCCCGAATATAAAAAAACACAGGCAATATTAGCAAATATGTGTAATCCACAATGTGCATATGTAGAATGCCAATGTTTGTTTTCTTTATAATAATGCACCCCCAAAAAAAAAAGATAAATTGCGAAAAGAGTAAGTGAATAATATTGGTACATGTATTGCGATCTTGTGGCTCTGTATACTTGATATACCAAAGAACACTGGACATATGTTATGTCTGCATAACGCCGCCATGAGTAATCCGGTTTTCTCCAGTAATTGATTGATGTTAAGAATATTCCGCCGGGACAGATTGACAACATGTATTGGTCATTATAAATGGCATACGCAAATGACCCAAGCGACAAAAAAGACACTTTATAAATAAGTGAATATTGCTCTTTTTTTAATATGCAATCCATAATAAAAAAAACAAGATTTGTTTTTATATTTATTGCGCGTTTATTTTACATTCTAAGCATTCAATTTCACAACTTTAATTAATGGCTTGGCTTCTGGTTCAGGTTCCAATTCCAATTCTTCTGATGAAACATTTTCAGCAATAGACAAAACACTCATTTCCTTAGGAATCTTCTCATAAAACGCCGACACCAACGGATTGGTTTTGATCTTCTTCGGATCAAAACTACTCAAATAAAGTCCCTCTAAATTCTTCACGCGCGATAGAGCCACATAGGTTTGTCCACATTCAAATACACGAGATCCTATATCCATCTCCGCAATTTGTAGTGTCACTCCCTGCGATTTGTGTATAGTAAACGCCCATGCCAGTCGCAATGGTATTTGCTCCACGCCGAATTTGGGGTAATCATCGTGCTGATATACTTTCGGTTGAATTCGCATCGTGATTCCATTTAAGAATTTTACTATGGGAATTCGCTGTCCGCCAGTATTTGTCGCAAAATCCGTTATGACCCCCTGAGATCCATTACAGATTCCTGATTCCGTGTCTAAATTTGCCAGACACATCACCACCGCGCCCTTCTTCAGCTTGATGCTATTTGACAAATTGCTGGTCTCTGTATACAAGTTTAACTGTTTCTCCACATCGTCATGCGACAGGTCCGAACACCGCGCCAAATATTCTAGCGAAATTGGCTTGCCCGTTTCACTATAAGTTGACATGTTGTAAATTCTGCGCAAATCATATGCTACCTCCTCCTCCTTAATTTTAGAATACATTGCCAGATTCACCGCGTCGGCATCCGCATTTCTAGGAAACAATTTGGTCGGTTTGATTATGCTATTTGCCTCGTCAAATTGTATTTCAGTCCTGCCTTTTAAGATTGCCACGGTTTCCTTAGACAATTTGCCGGATCGGACGTCTTCTAGGACCTTGATATATGTAGGGTCGGTTTGCCGATAAAGCGTCTTCAATTGGATATGACAATCGGGCTGAAACGTGGTTTCCCATATAGGCGATTCAAAGCAGAATTGACATGTTTCTGGCTCTATTCTGCTGCCGACGGGGGGCAATTGATAGAAATCGCCGATGAATACGAGTTGTATTCCGCCGAAAGGTCGCATATACTGTTTTCGGGCATTGCGTCCGACTTTGTCTAATATTTCAAAGATTTTAACAGACATCATACTGACCTCGTCTACTATGAGGGTTTTAATAGATCGCCAATTAGTGACTGTTCGCTTGTTCTTCATTACCTTGGCAACGATCTCTTCTTGAGCACCGGATGCGATTCCTATGCCTGCCCACGAATGGATGGTTTTGGCACAGCAATTGAGTAAGACCGCGGCACAACCGGTTAAAGCACACACAGCATGCGCTTGATTCTTAGATTCTAGATCCGATTTGATTTTTTTAATTAAGAATGATTTACCGGTTCCACCGGGACCGGTTATAAAGATATTTTGACCCATACTGTATTTGTCAAAAGCATATTGTTGTTCGGGGGATAAGTGTTCTTTATAAGTAGCAATCCCATCAACGCTTAAACTTGGTGATGGTTGCTTAGGTTCTTCAACAGACATATATGCTTCCGCTTCCTCTCTAGTTTTGAATTTTTTATATTGAGCTCCGCTGAAATTATCAATCTGGGCGCGGCACTCCTCCCAAGTATTGTAAATTCCTTCTACGATTCCTTTCTTAACTGCGTATAAATTTGACATTTTAATTTGTGTAATAATATTTTGTCTTGACTGGAGGCAAAATATTTTGAATCAATTTTTCTTTCATATGGTGTAATCATATTTAAAAGTTTTCGCGTGTTGTTTTCTCTTATGATTGCGCATTGTGCGATTTTTGCTCATGGTTTTGTATTTATCAACAATGTTTTCATAATGTTTTCTAATTTCCGTAACGTTGGACAATCGTTCATTTATATCAAACGCAAACATGCGTTCAAATAGTTCATGTGCGTCTTTGTAAAATTCTTCCGAGACAAATCCTTTATCATACGCAGCGTTCAATACAAAATTGAGCGTGAATCCCATGGCATATGTGTCCATGGATTTCACCATATGCTTCAAAAATGCGTCATAATTTCCTTCAAAATGATTGATAGAGTAGACCGTTTCAAATATGAATGTTTCCTTCTTTGTAATATTCATTGGACTCATTTTATTTTCCATATTTTCAAATGTCTTTTCATATTGTTCTTGTATGGATGAGACGTCATCATTGTATTCTTTGTTCAATATCATTTGATTAATTTCACTAATCATTTTGTCCAATTCTCTATCGCTGGATTTTTTAATCTTGTTGAATATTTCTTCTGAAGCGAGTCCATATTCTAACGGATACGACCAATGGAACTTGATGGATTTTTCACCGGATTTTATTTTTTTAACAAAATCGTCAATGTCATCTGTTAATCCAAAATCAATGAATACTAATTTACCCGAACTCTGATACAATATGTTTCCAGGTTTTATATCTCTATGGACTATGCCATTTTTTGAAAACAATTCCAAACCTCTTAATAATTTCGCGGCATTTGTGAAAAATAACTGCGAACTATGTTCTGTGAGGGTATCGCACAAAACGGTGAGAGTTATGCCTCCATAATCCGAAATAAGAAGTCGGAATGCCTCGTCGCGTTTATTTGTTTCATATTTCTTACATTCATGCGCGGTGGTTTTCGCTTTTAAATCTTCAGGGTCTGCTTCACATAAAACCGGTTTTCCTAAATGATACTCGTTTGTTTTATCAACATTGGATACGCGCGAATATTCATCGTATTCTTTTTGCGCGTTTTTGCTGGTGAGCAATTTGGATATCTTGTTTGTATAATTAATTTTGATCTTGTTTTTTTTGGAACATTTGATGGGCGGCCTGTAAATACATCCGTAAGTTCCGTGTCCAATTACTGTCATAAAATACCGATTATATATATTTTATGATATTTGTTTACACCGTCAAAGAATTAAGATATTTCTTGTAAGTCTTCTTCGCGATCTTCGCATTATCAAATCCTGACAATTCGGTGTGATTGGTGACGTTTCTAACAATATCGTCAAAATCCGAACTGTCTGTCAAATAATCTATTTGATGAACCGCAGTGTCTATTCGGTTTTTAGAAAAGTCCATCAGAATATCAAGGAAATCATACAATTGTGTTTCATCATTAAATGTCTTCGCAAAAGTAGGATAATTGGGAAACTTATCTGACTTCCTAGATCCATACAAATAAATTAAATCCTCATCCGAATCATACAACATGAAAACTCGCATATCCACATTACGCGTGCCCTTTTCTAATTGCTTGAACTCCACTACAATTGTGTTCTCATAATAAGATGTATCAGTATCTTCGTCGTAAAAATATGCCATGTTCTGTTATACTATTATTGTCGGCAATCGTCTATATTATTTTGAATTGTTTATTTTTGATCCCATCACAATTGTAGAGTTATAATAATATAAAAAAATAACGCATAATAATTCAAAGTAGAATGAGCAAAATAATCTATGTTGTTGAAAATCACGAAGGTGAAATAGAGAAAATAGGCGAACGAGACATCCTCAAATATGTAGAAGACAATATTGATGATATTGCGAGTTTGAAAAAGAAATTCACGCCATTACACGTAAAAACCATATTCAGAATGACCTTGTTCGGATTTGATCTGGAATACACCGCGGATGAATATATAACTCATTATTCAGAGTTGGATCCCAAAATATTTGGTGCCAATTTTTTCACAGATACGGATGCCGAGCTTATTCGGAAACTGAATTTCTAAATAAAAAATTGATAAACATTTACAAACATGAATCCACATTAATACATTTAATTATGACAGAAAGTTGTATAGTAATAATTATAGTGATTGTCCTGGCATTGGCGATTCAAGTGGGCAGAAAAATATTCAATACTAGATCAGGTGATGCCAAAGTTCATGGTTCTTAATTAGCTACGATTAATAATGCTATAATTCAACATGTATATATGAAATGCGGCGAATAAAGTCAATGCGTGAAACAATTCGTGATATCCAAATATTTTAAACTGAGTTGTGTCTTTTTTTTGATTTTTCACATATGCCATTGTTCCTGCTCCTTGAAACGCATATGATAACCACATACATTTCCATTCATAATCATTCATGTGTTCATAACAAACCGGTAAAAATAACAACAATGATCCAGCGATAGCCGATGATTTTATTACAGATGGTCTTGACCGCCATATCGCGTGAGAATTCATAAAAAATGTAGACAACACAATTGTCACAAATGGTATCCTGATTTCTATAGGAAACAATATGAACGCGATGGGCGTCATCATTAATAAACACCATAGAGAAATGGCAAAATGATCCAGTTTTTGTAGGACAATTTCTGTGGATGGAGACCAATCAAATGTGTGGTATATTCCGCTAATGCCGAAACAACCCATGTTTGATATAACATTTACTGAACCGATTATTGGATGATTGGAATGATAAACAAAATAAATCCCAACGGGAAAAAAAAGAAGAGATGCCAAATGGATTTTTCCTCTTAAAAATGGTTTATATTTTCCTTCACAATAGAGAAGTTCTCCTTTGAACAAACGATTGTCCAATAACTTCATCGTTGAACATTTAGGAAAAATATTTTTATTTGATTTTTTGATTAATTAATTATTTGATTTTATTAATATTAATTCTCAAAATTAGGATTTAAAGTGGTTTTATTATGTTTTACATAATATAATCATTAGCTAAATGAGCACTTCTCTTACCACAACTACCGCAGCAACCGAGCAATCCGTGCGAATGCCTGAGAAAACAACTTTGGAAAATGCTATCAAGTTGGCCATTTCTGAGGACAAGCCTATTCTATTGGATTACTGGACCGCTTCTATTGAGAAAACCGCACTTGTTGGTGTGCGCGAGACCAAGGAGAAGTTATTGGTCAAGAGCGTAGAGGAATACACGAGTCCCATTCAGAAGATCTACAAGACAGGCGCCGATTTCATCATCATGACTGAGAATTCCATTTATTTGGTGTGCGCCTCAATCCCTACCAAGCGAATTGCTTAAAATATTTATGTTATGTATTTATTATTATATAAATACGTTTCAGTTAAAATAAATATAATTATGGAAAATAAGTATATTTACAAAAATGAAAATTCCATTTCTAAATCATTATGTCAAGACATAATTAATTTATTTGAGTTGGAAGAAAATAAAAGAGAAGGACGAATATTCGCGGGTATAAATAAACAAATAAAAGACACAACCGATTATACAATTAATTCGGATGATCCAAAGTGGAATGGACACCATGATTTCTTATATGATGAATTGAATATGAATTTGGATAAATATTTGAAAGAATTAAATAAAAATAAAATAGTTAATAATGACAATCAACTTAGTGATAAAGTATTCAATTTCTTTGATAAAAAAACATTCATTGTCAAAGATATAATCATAAAACGATATATCAAAAACACAGGAAAATATATTTATCATAATGATTTTGCCATTGATTTTTCAAACAGCATGTTTCGCGTTGTAACATTTTTATGGTATTTAAATGACGTGACGGAAGGCGGAGAAACTGTGTTTGACGGCACCACGTTTATCAAGCCAACCGCAGGAAAATTAATATTATTTCCCGCCAATTGGACTTATCCGCATTGCGGCAAAATACCAATTTCAAGCAACAAATATATAATAACTGGATGGATTTATGTAAAAATGGGAGGAGACGCAAATAATGAAAATATTTCGCATGAATGTATAATAAAATTATTTAAAAACCCTAATAAAATAATGAATGAAGAAATCATTAAAATTAATAGAATTATAGAAGAACAAAATAAAATAAATATTTTTTTAAAAAATATATTTGTTCAACGGGTTTTTTATGATGGCATTTATTCAAAAAATGTATGCGACTGGATGATTATGGAATGTGAAGAATATGCTAGAAAAAATAACGGTTGGAATTCGTATTCTCACATTTCTATTGACAAAATATCCAGTATTTTTAATTTTTGTTTATTTTCATTCAATGATATTTTTAATAAAATAATAAAATCATATTGTCTCACCGATTCCGCAAAATTTAGCATCTTGGATATTTTCATTGCTAAAAATGGGGTGGATTTAATTAATGATAAAAGTGTTATAACTATAAACATTCAATTAAATGATAATGAAGATGGAGGAGTTCAATTTGAAGACGGAATTACAACATTTTTAAAACAAGGTGATCTGATTGTTTATTCTGGTAAAAGTAAAAATGCTAATATTCCAAACAAAAAACAATATATGTTGATCGCGTTTGTTTATGTAACTTTGAGCAAAATTTAAATTTCACAACAACGGCTTCCGTCATGCTTTCTCCATTTTTCAAAGACGATCTTGTGATAAGGATAGTCTCTTAATATAACCGATTCATTCTTAAATTGTTCTTTCAATTCCTCCGAAATGTGTCCATCATCGTAGGCTTCATGACGAATAGCCAATTCTAATGATTTTTGTATATTAATTCGGTTTTCGTCAGCTTTGATAGCGGCTCGGCATTCAGGGCATTCATTCTTAACGATTTGGGCCAAACATTCCGTGTGAAATGTATGGCAACATTGTAGTCTAGAGCAATTTGGCATTTTATCTCCCGACTCGGGATAGAATAATGCGCATAAACATAATGCGCATTTTTTTTGTAAAAACTCGGCGCGGTTTTCTTTGTAAAGCCAGAAAGGTGGTAAATTATTCATTTTATGTATGTTAATTATTTTATTGATTTGTTTAAAAAAAAGAAAAAACAAAACAATCAATTTTTCATGTTATTATTGTGAAATTGTTTATTCAGCAATCTTTTTCAAATCCGAGAAATATCCGGTCGTCACCATGATCTTGCGCTTTCTGATCTTAGTCTTCTTCATCGCCTTCTTGGTTTCGGGGGTTTCGCCATCCACGCTTTCAACATAAATCTTTTCATATTCGTCCGTCAACAGCTTCTTCACAAACTCATACACAAATCGCAATATTTCATCTGTACAATTTCCTACTATCAAACAACTGCCTGTCCTGAATATCATGAAACTCACCTTGGTGTATTTGTTGGATTTGATGATGTCCTTCGTCTTTAGTGCCCGGTCTTCTGCCTGAATAGTTCCGCGCTGTATTGCCGGATCAAACCCAAGCGCGTTACAGAAATAGAACTTGGATTTGACTGCCGGATATGTACATGAATCATATATCGTGTCAATCTTGTATTTTTCACTGCGTAATATTCCATGAAGCGCGTCGCGGTTAATATTAAACCCTACATAAAAGTTGGAATTGATGATAACATTTTCGCTGGTTGGCGCGCGGAAATCCAATATAAAATTTGGTTGATAAATATTGTTGAAATGCGGCGACAATATTGTCAATAAGTATTTCTTGACGCGTTCATATAAATCCTGATTTATGACTCCCGGTATCTCAAGTTTTCCTGTATTAAACAGTTTCACATGGATCTCTATGAATTTCTTATCCTCCTTCTGGCATCGGAGAGTCAACGCAATACAATTGTACATAGCACCTCCAGTGTCCTTAGTGCGACAGTTCATCACATCTTTGGTGCTAATTCCAACGGAAATCTTGCGCTCGTCTTTGTACTTAGTCTTGCGATTGGCATTCTCGGCCTGCTTCACTATCTTCTTGTCTTTACAATAATACTCGGTTAATTTGTGTTTCTCTATCTCGGCTGTCTCCGCCTCGGATTTGCTAACCACTTTCATCTGTTTCTTGATTACGCCTTCTTGCGGTATCCAGTATTCTAGGACTGGTATCTTCCAAAATAGAGTGAGGATATCTATCTTGTCGTCAATATTCAAGAAAGGTTTCTTGGTCTTGGTTGAGATGTAGAGATCGCGGCATTGTGGCATCTCCGGAATTAGATCTGGGTCTATGTCTAATTCGTCGTCGTCCAAATCTTCGTCTTCTGATTTGTTTTTTTGTTTTTTACTAGCTTTAGCAGGGGCCATGCCGCCTGACATAAATAAAGCCCATTCGTCGTCAATTGAAGTCATTGTTGTGATATTATTTGATGAATCTGCTTTAACTTGTTTTTGAAATCAATTTTTCGGAGCTTAGTTTTCTTTTTGATAAATAAATTAAATTAAACAAATATAGGAACATTTGTTGAGTTTCTCTATCGGATGTCTTCCTCAAACATAGAAAATATTCCATGGACAGAAAAGTATCGCCCCAATAATTTTGATGATATTGTCCTAGATCCCACCAACAAGAAAATCTTCCTAACTATGTTGAAAAACAAATACTTCCCCAATTTGCTTCTATATGGCCCTCCCGGCACCGGCAAAACCACCACTGTTATTAATCTCATTAATGAGTATCAGAAATCACAAAATCATATCAATAAAAGTCTCGTCATTCATCTAAACGCCTCCGATGAGCGCGGGATTGATACGATCCGCAATCAAATCTATCAATTCGTAAAAACCAAGAATCTCTTTGAAAGCGGATACAAATTCGTCGTTCTAGATGAAGTTGATTATATGACCAAAAACGCCCAACAAGCCCTCAAATATCTCCTACAAATATGCGGGGACAATGTCAAGTTCTGTCTCATTTGTAATTACATCAGCAAGATAGAGCTGTCACTTCAACATGAGTTTATATGTGTGAGATTTAATCAGTTGCCGCAACAAAAAATCCATGAATTTATCAAAGACATTTGCTTGAAGGAAGGGCTAGATTTGAATGACAAAAGTATCTCCGTCATACAGAATTTGTACAAATCGGACATTCGTAGTATGATCAACTTCATCCAGCTTAACCAAAACATTGTTGTGAAACATGATAATATATTGAATGCGACTGTATGGGAGCGGTTAGATGCGATGTTTCAGGAAAGCGACACAGAAAACGCGTTTGCGAAAGATCATAATAAATTGAAGGAATTTATACACACATTGAGTATCCACTACAATATAGACAAAAAACAGATAATTAAAGATTACTACAATTACAAAATAAAAAATGCGAAAACGGTGTTGACGCCAGAAATGCTGAATGACATGGAGGTTATTCTACACAATTATGACTGCCAAATAGACGCGTTGGTTGATTATTTTATTATGAACAACATGTGTTTGAATTAATAGATAACAATAATCCAAAAATATATAAAAGTTTTCATGCATAAAAGTTTATCCATGTCCTCCTTCAACCAAAATCCCGCCGGTTATTTAGAACTCATTCTTGGTCCTATGTTTTCCGGGAAAACCACGCGATTAATTGAGCACTACAAGGCCTACAAATATATAGGCAAAAAAATCGTGGTTCTTAACTATTCGTTGGATGTGCGTTATAGCACGACGAATCTGTCATCGCATGATCATGTGGAGATTCCTTGCGTCTTTGCGGACAATTTGTCTAGGGAGAAGTGGATTGACGCGGATGTGATTCTGATCAATGAAGGCCAGTTTTTCGGGGATTTGGTGAGCTCCGTGATAGAGATGGTTGAATTGGAGAAGAAACATGTGTATGTGTGTGGTCTTGACGGCGATTTCAAGAGGTGTAAGTTTGGAACAATTTTAGATTTGATTCCTTATTCGGATCGCGTGGAAAAGTTGAGTGCGTTTTGCTCTATATGTCGCGATGGTACTTTGGCGGTTTTTTCGCATAGAGTTAGCAATGAGAAACAACAAGTGGTGATTGGTAGCGATAATTATGCTCCATTATGTAGGCAATGTTATTTGTCCAACGCAATAGAGATGTAAAAAACAATATAGAATTTTATCATTCTATATTATTAAATAATGGCGAAGAAAATTATTATTGGTGATTATGAATATGACATAACCAATTTCAAACATCCGGGCGGAAGTGTCATTAATTATTTATCTCAAGGTCAGGATGCGACAAAAGCATTTGAGGAATTCCATTATCGTTCCAAAAAGGCTCGGCAGATTCTTCTATCATTGCCCAATACAAAATTGGACAAGAATATTCCTGTTGCCACTGATGAATCCGACAAAGAAATGTTGGAGGATTTTGCCAAGTTTCGCAAATCATTGGAGGATCGCGGATATTTTAGGACAAACTATTTACATGTGTCTTACAGAATAATTGAGGTGATTTCAATCTATTTGGCTGCGGTTTACATGATAAAATATAATATTTTTGTGTCCATATTACTTTTTGGATTATCTGGCGCTAGATCTGGATGGATACAGCACGAAGGAGGACACAATTCTCTAACGGGCAACATTAAAATTGATAAAAAAATACAGGACATTTTCATTGGGTTTTTCTTATTATGTGATTCCAGTGTTTGGAATGGCATGCATAATAAACATCATGCGACCCCGCAAAAAATTGGTTATGATATTGATTTGAGCACGGAACCACTAGTGGCATTTTACGATAATTCTCTAGAAACTAAACACAAATCATATTTGTCAAAGTTGTGGATGAAATATCAAGCATATACTTTTTTGCCAATCACATCGGGTATTTTTGTCATGCAATTTTGGACATTTTATTTACATCCAAGAAAAGTACTGGCTGATAAAAATTTTGTACAAGCTTTTTATATTTTGGCGGGGCACGCAACTCGGATTTTGCTTTATATGAATGTCGCAAATTTATCGTTTTTATATGCTGTGTTTTGTCATTTTGCTTGTATGTGGATGAGCGGAATGTATTTGTTTGGGCATTTTTCATTGTCTCATACATTTACACCAACTGTTGACAAAAATGATAATCCGAATTGGGTGAGATATGCGATTGAACATACAGTGGACATAAGTCCAAATAGTTATATTGTTAGTTGGATCATGGGATATTTGAATTTCCAGGTAATACATCATTTGTTTCCGTCCATGCCGCAATTCTATGGAAGAGAAGTAAGCAAGGAATTAATTCCATTTTGTAAGAAATGGGATATCAAATATAATATAGTTGATTACAAAGACGCTTGGTATGAAATGTTTAATAATCTTAATACTGTTGGGGAGACAATGTATATTGCCAATTAATTTAGAAAGATTTTATTATTGTGAGTATAATAATAAAATGGAGAGTTATCAAGAAAAGTTGGATTTCATGTTGAAACGAATTCCGGACACAATGTATATTTTTGAAGTTACCAAATTGTGCGGATATGGAGAATTCGCAATAGTTTATAAGAATGCGTCATTGACGGATTTTCATAGATCAGTTTCTAATTGTTTTGGGACTTCTGTAATTAATAATCTGTTCTTCATGAATCCAGAGACCAAAGTTAGATATGAAATACCCAAATCGGATTTTTTCACGGTGCGTGATTTAATTACTAAATTCCAAAATGATCCGGAGTTGAAGAAATCAATCAAACCTTTGTATGATTTACCAGCTAATATCGTTTATAAGATTTATTACGACGACGGTCATACGCACGTTCATGGGAACGGTTGCGCTTAGATTTGTTACCTCCTTTTTTAGTTCCTCTAGGCGGAGACTTTCTTGATGATCCAGGAGGAGATTTTCTTGAAGATGATCCTGGAGATGTAGGTGGAGACTTTCTTGATGACGATGAAGAAGCGGCTACTTTGCTAGAACTTGGAGGATTCATGATTGTGTTGAATCGTCTTAGCGCGCATGCGCTTATGGCATTATAACTTTCTATGTCAGCCATAATGGCACTCAAAGGTTTGAAAGAAACTTCAAACAACTCACCATATCTTCTCGCGTGACGGTCTTCAACAACTTTTTCAAAATTTCTGCGTTGTCTGGCGCCAATATTACATGTGAACATTTGACAATTCAAACAATTTCCGCCTGGTAATTCGCGTAAGTCAGACCCTGGAATATCCATTCCTAATTCTTCTCTCAATTCTCTTATTGCTGCTCGCAATGGCGTTTCACTTCCTTCACATCCACCTTTGAATACACCTTTTCTACAATCGTCAAGCAAATATCTGTAATGAACTCGGAATCTTCCGGATGATATTTCTTCAGGGGTGTCGTATCTTATTTCTTTATTTTTTCCAATTTTCAACATTTTTTCTAAATCCAACGCACGTTGTGTGAATTTGTCTTTTGCAACAGATTCTGTAATTCCGCCTCCAGAAATTTCTTCTTTGTAACTTATCAATTGAGCAAATGTCCAACCTTTTGGTATCTCTGCCCCAGCCGGTGCCTCCGTCAAATCACTTACATAGTTGCTTTCTTCTCCGGTTAGAACCATAATGGTTCCGTCATCGTGTACAAAATATATTATGCATCCGCCTTTTCTTGCCATAATTTATATATTAAATAAATATATAAATCACCATATGGAAAATGCCAAATCCAAGTCAAGCGAGTCTTTTGTTGCCATTGACATAACTACTCCCCCTAAAAGTGTTGATATTGAAGCGGCGGTTACTTCAATTGCCGTAGAAGAACCTACCGGATTCATGGCAACTTTACAGGACCAAGATTTTCAACAAAGATCGGGTGTCACCGTCACGGTTTTGCTAGAATTGTATCGTGTCTTAATCGCGTCTTTCTTAATATTATTTGTCCCCCAAAAATGTATTGAATCTGATGATTCCACAAAGTATCATATCTGCTCTATTTCGGAGAACGCACAGCTGGGGGAAGATCATTTATACAATGCCGGATTTTCGTTTAATTGTATCACTTTAGCGGCTTTCTTAATGATGTATTTTGCCGAGACCAAGCGCGAAGGAAAACTCATTGCCTACTTGGATGTGAATCCCAAATGCAAAACTGACAATGATTCTGTTGGAGAAGTTCTTGCGCGTCTCCCGATAGAGAGAAGCAAAACAATCCTATTTTATGATAGTCTTTACCAAAAAACTGGTTATTTTGCGTTGACTTGTTTTGTTGTTAATACGGTTTTGTCGGGCGTTGTTGTTTATAAATACTATTTGGATGACAAAACCACTTCTACATTCATCACGTCGGTTCTTTTCATGATTACCAAGATGGGTGATGTCTATTCCACTGTTAAAACCGATAAGAATATTTTCTACAGTGCTTATTTGAAGGGCAAGGTTCAATACAATGATTTGGAT
>JGI24768J34885_10000320_pt1 | contig 14042 bp, 3 predicted proteins | sample LakOntMetagenome_FD_34885 | JGI IMG/M metagenome (IMG submission 34885) | reverse complement strand
ACGAAGTTTTATTATGGTGGGACTAATCAAAGAAGTTCAATGAATTTTAATGTTTGGTCATGCCATTTATGGATATGTATACACTTTATGGCCCTTCAAGTTGAATTAGACCAAAAGGCATGTAATTTAAACAATGAACGACTTGAAACAACCATAACATTCTTTGAAGGATTACAACATCTTATGACCTGTGAGCATTGTCGAATTTCTTATGAGGACTTCTTAAAACAATTTCCATTAGCATCATATAAAGATGATTTATTCCGATGGACAATTGAACTTCATAACGAGGTAAATAAGAAGCTCGGAAAACCGGAGTGGAGTTTAAGTGATGCACTTTATTACTATATGAACTTACTTCCAAAATAATCATTAATGCATCGGATTGTTACCATCCGTTATTTACTCTCATTCATTTTTCACACCTTATTTCAGAAAGGATGCACTTTGCCGAGATCGATGCCAATAACATTGTGCTTCGCGTGATCGTATGTGACTCGAAAGAATGGTGCGAGAAGAACCTTGGCGGCACATGGGTGCGCACATATTACTCAACACAAGGCAAAACGTATGCTGGCGCGGGTTACATCTACTACCCCGAGCTTGAAAATTTCAGTGCTCCCAAACCATATGCTTCATGGACGCTTGATGAAGCTCTGGTCTGGCAACCTCCGGTTCCTTATCCTTCCGACGGATCCAACTTTGGATACACTTGGAATGAAGGCACTCTATCTTGGGATCCAGCACTCGTTGTTGTCTAGTGATCTTGGCTTTCAACGAAACATCCCTTTCTTTTTATTTGCACTATAGTTAGGTTAGGCCCAAGTGCCGTGTTTAAGATGTCGGGCATCGGCCTCTACGTGGATCCGAATACACTCCACGTCGGAATTGGCACTGATGACCCCGGAAGCGCGAGTCTTTTTGTCGATGGCGACATCAACTTCACGGGCGATCTGAAGCAAGGCGGGTTGCCATTTATAGGAAGCCGATGGGAGCGCTCAAATTTGGACATTAGCTACACACCTGGGAACGTCGGCATCGGCACCAGCGACACCAACGACGCGCGGCTCAAAGTTGAAGGCGACATTGCGTTCACGGGTCGGCTCATTCAAAACGGCATCGACTACCAAGGCTCTAAATGGTCGCAGACCGGGTCCAATATCGACTTTGTCCAAGGGAACGTCGGGATCGGCACAAGCGACAATGCAGCCGCGCGGCTCACGGTCGATGGTGACATCAAGCTTTCCGGAAATATCTTAAACGATAACAACGAGGCCATTTGGATCCCGGGTTCGAGCGTGAAATGGCGCTCTGCTGACACACCAAGCATTGACATGCCTTCCGGCATTGCATGGACGCCCACTACAGGCTCAAATACGGCTATATATAGGTATATTGGCACGGACTTTGTGTACAACTTTAATGTCATCGGAAGCGCCATTGGGTTGGCGAGTCCCGCGAGCCCAACTGGCTCGGACGTCCTTCTTACTCTCCCATTCCCGATTGATTACACACTAAGTGCCTACAGTACTCAACCGATCGTTGTCGGCACAATCCTTGTTACGATCACTCCCACGGGCCCAGGTGTCGCCTCCACTACCTACACTGGCTATGCTCGGACATCCACGAACTCGGCAGACGCAATGACCTTAGTGCTTCGCTATGTCACTGGAAACACGGATCGGCCGCTTTCAGACATGAGCACAGCCGGGAGCGCAGTCGGCATTAGAATTCAAGGGCAGGTAACCTATACCACACCGATCGCCGCAAACAATGTAGAGCTTCCGATCACATACACCCCGGGCACGTTCGAGCAAGACAACGACGGCAAGATCATTTACAACGGCCTAGGCGCACCGCCGCAAGCCCAATTCCAAGTCGTCGCACAATCAAATGTACCCGCATTCACGCCCGCCATGATTGTGGATCAAAAGAGCCCAATTGATGGTGCCCTTATCGCGGACTATCGGGGCGACGGCATCTCAAAAGCATCCTTTGATACCGAAGGCAACTTGCGTATAAGCGGCCAACTGCGGAACTCGAGCAACGAAACCGTTTGGCTGCCCGGCACGGCGATCATGTGGAAGCAAGCGGTCGCACCGGCATTTGTTTCAACCGATGGGCTCCCGACGATCGCATACACTTCGTCCAATGCGACATTCCGTTATGTTGGCAATGAGATCATTTACAACTTTCGGCTTTCAGGAAATATTGTGGCTCAACCCCCGGCGAACGTGGACTTCAAGCTCCAACTCCAGTATCCTATCCTCGAGGCTGCTTACCCCATGGACACAATTGTAGGCGATCTTTGGCTCAATGTTTCTAGCAATCAGGCCGGTGGGCCGACCGCGACTACTTTCAAAGCATATGCGAAGACTATTTCGGCCTCGGCAAACGTGCTTGCCACGCGTTACCTCAACGGCGCACTTGACCTTGGTCTTGCTACGATCGCAATAGGTAGTTCCATTACCCTACAAGGCACGCTCGTCTACCAAACATCTAATGTTGCCGTGAATTTCCGAGTGCCCCTTGCGGAATACCGAAGCATCATTCAAGATCAAGATGACAACATCATCATCAACGGAGGCGGTGCGGCAACACGCGCACGCTTCGAGGTGGTTGAAACCCGCGAGGACGTGCCGGTCATGATTGGGCACTACAACCCACCCGCAGACGCTGAGATCAAAGCCGATATGGATATCTTTCGCATTACTCGTACGCCCATCGGGGCCGGCGCGAGCTCGAATGAGGTCTTTAACATTCGCCAAAACGGTGATGTGCGCATCAGCGGCAACATTCTCGACACCAATTCGAATGCCGTTTGGATCCCAGGGTCAACGCTTCAATGGCGCACAGGCGACCCACCGAACCTCAACGCTCCTACCGGCCTATCATTGACATATGCGTCGTCGAATGCGCTCTACCGCTATATTGGCGATGAGTTCGTCTATAACTTTAATGTCGAAGTCGGTGTAACTGGGACCGTTTCGGATGGAGAGGCGGATTACACATTGCAGCTCTCACAACCAATTAAGACAGATTTGTATGATACAAACCCCCAAGGAAGCATTATAGGAAGCTTGGTTGTAAATGTGTACAGCGCAAGCTCCGGTGCTTCGAACACTTATCCGGGCTATGCCAAAACGGACCCGACAGATCCGACACGTGTGATCTTGCGCTACATCAACGGCACCTATGATCGCCCAATGGCCGACATACTTTCCGGCAACATGCTCAAGCTTCAAGGCCAAATCACTTATACCACGCCATTGATTGCGAATAATGTGGTGGTTCCGCTTGATTATGTCGAAGCCATGTTTGTCCAAGATCAAGTGGGGAATGTAGTACTCAACGGCAACGGTGCGGCTCCTCAAGGTGCATTTGACATTCGGCAGACTACGAGCAGCATTTTGCCGACGATCATTGCTAATCAACCGGCATCGTCGACAGGAGATTTGATGCATTTGCGTAAAAATAATGCCAATGTTGTAACAATTTCGAATTCGGGTAACATTACAACACATGGCTCTATAACCGCTAGCAACCTCTTTGTCATTGGTGACTACGTCAAAATGGACACGATTACGAGTAACACGGAACAGATAGTCATCACCAATGCAGGGACCGGGCCGGCGCTCATGGTCACGCAAACGGGAGAGAATTCGATTGCCGAGTTCTATGACGGTGACGGAGGCGCAATAGCACTCAAGATCGCAAATAATGGGCTTGTGGGCATTGGGGTGACCAATCCGCAAGAAATGCTTCATGTTAATGGGACAGCAAGGATCGACGGGGCAATAGTAGCTACGGGCTCGGTGACAGGATCTTCTTTCATTGGCAATGCATCAACCGCGACTACCTTGGCTACACCGCGCAACATAAATGGGGTGTCATTCAACGGCGGTGCAAACATCACGGTTACAGCAAATACGCCGAGTGCACTTACACGTGGATCGTACCTAACTGGTAATAACTTTAATGGGAGCGCCGCCACCACATGGGCGGTAGATGCGACCAATGCGAACTTAGCCAACAAGGTAGTGGCCCGTGATGCGAGTGGAAATTTCAATGCAGGAACGATCACAGCTGCCCTTGCGGGAAATGCATCAACCGCAACCACTCTAGCAACCTCGCGCACCATTAATGGTGTATCATTCAACGGAAGCACAGATATTACAGTTACAGCGAATACACCGAGTGCGCTTACACGTGGATCTTACCTAACGGGTAATAACTTTGATGGTAGCGCAACATCGACATGGGCAGTGGATGCTACTGATGCGAACGTAGCCAGCAAAGTCGTGGCCCGTGATGCGAGCGGCAACTTCAATGCAGGGTCAATACGCGCCGCAAACGGCACGGTGGCCGCGCCATCGTTTTCATGGTCTGCGGGATCGAACGCAGGATTCTACTTGCCTGCAACGGACCAAGTTGGTGTTGTTACAGCTGGTATTGAACAAATGCGGGTTATTGCGAATGGCAATGTGGGGGTAGGGACCACGAATCCAACTACAAAACTACACGTGATTGGAACGGTGAAGGCAACTTCGTTCGTAGGAGATGGAAGCTTACTCACTGGTATCACAAGCACGGGTGGAGGTAGTGGAACATCTCAATGGTCGCAAAATGGAAGCAATATTTACATTATTGGAAGCAATGTTGGGATCGGGACGACAAACCCGCAAAAGCCCTTGGACATTGTGGGCGACTTTCAAGCTACGAGTGTTTACCAAAGTAGTGTTTCTTACAGCTATGATCATGTTTGGACAACACGGGCAAGTGCTGCCGATAATGATTGGCACTCATTAGTATGGGCCCCGGAGCTATCACTTTTTGTGGCAGTCACATATGGAGGAATTAATCGAGTAATGACGAGTCCTAATGGCATCACTTGGACGTCAAGAACATCGGCAGTTGACAACCAATGGCTTTCCGTGACATGGGCTCCAGAGCTATCAATATTTGTAGCTGTAGCGAACTCGGGGGTGGGAAATAGAGTGATGACAAGCCCAGATGGTATCATTTGGACGTCTAGGACATCTCCTGTGGATAATCAGTGGATATCAGTTGTATGGGCCCCTCAATTGTCTATCTTTGTAGCAGTCGCATCAACTGGATCAGGGAACAGAGTCATGACGAGTCCCGATGGTATCAATTGGACGGCGAGGACATCTGCGGCCGATAATACTTGGCGCTTTGTGACATGGTCTCCTCAATTATTCATGTTTGTGGCAGTCGCACAAACGGGATCTAGCAATAGGGTTATGACAAGCTCCAATGGCATAAATTGGACTTTAAGAACATCTGCTGCAGATAATAATTGGCAATCCGTAAAATGGTCTCCAGAATTGTCTATCTTTGTCGCAGTCGCAGACTCAGGGGTAGGAAATAGAGTCATGACAAGCCCGGATGGTTTCACATGGACGATAAGAACATCTCCAGCGGACAATGGCTGGCGCTCCGTAACATGGGCATCTGAGTTGTCTCTCTTTGTTGCAGTTGCATACTCTGGAAGTGGCAATAGAGTTATGACGAGCCAGAATGGTATTAATTGGACGACAAGGACGTCAGCTGCCGATAATGATTGGCTTTCTGTGACATGGGCTCCAGAGTTGTCCATTTTTGCTGCGGTAGCCTCAACGGGAGTGGGCAACCGCGTCATGACGAGTAGTGCATTGAAAACAACCACAACGATCCCTGGGAAAACACTTCAATGGAAACAAGGCAACCTTGGCATAAACACGGCATCACCTAGCAATGCGCTTCACGTCGTGGGATCTATCAAGGCAACAAGCAACATATCAAGCGACGCTCAATTCCTAGGACAAGCCCTCGATTCGGCTGCGGCCCCATCATTCAGCTTCATTGCAAACTCAAACACAGGAATCTTTCAACCTGCTACGAGCAACATTGCAATCAGTACAGGAGGCATCGAGCGCATGCGGGTAGTGGCAACTGGGAGTGTAGGAATAGGAACGACAAACCCTCTTAGCACATTGCATGTAAATGGAACCGCGCAAGCTACGACATTTAGCGGAAGCGGTGCATCGCTTACGTCTTTGCCTTCCTCTTCCTTGACAGGGATCGTATCGGTTTCGAATGGTGGAACGGGAGTTGCTACAATCACTGCAAATAAGGTTATAGTAGGCAATGGCACATCCAATATATTGCAGCCAGCTAACTTGCATTGGGACAACACCAATTCACGGTTAGGCGTTGGGACAACTTCCCCTAGTCAAGCATTAGACGTGATCGGAACGGTAAAGGCAACAACGTTTGTGGGGGATGGAAGTTTGCTCACGGGAATATCCGGTGGGGGAGGTGGTGGAAGCGGGAACCTTATGATCTTTGGTGACACACAAGTCGTAAAACATGCTTTTGGAGGTCACGAACCAGCGGTTACGGGAAATTACTATGTTGGAGCTAATATTTCATGGTCAACAACGACAACAAGCGAAACTGCAAAAGCGCACTTGAGTGTGAAATGTAGCATGTCTGGAAGCGACATCGAAAACGCATATCGTCGGTTTGACACGATAGTTCATTGTAAAAATGACGAAGTTTCATTGAAGCCGAAGGGAATTATAAATGCAGAGACTGCAAATTTTTACACGGATGCATTCTCCGGGCTCACGCATGAGGTCGTGAGAAGTACGGCAACCTCCATTGATGTTAAAGTTAAATGGTCGAGTACCTTAGCACCTTATGTGACGAATGCATTATTTGAAATGATCGCACCAGTGGCTCTTGGAAGCGTATCATTTAGTAACATTTATGGTACATTTTAACATGTTTACTCTTCTTATTTTTGTACCAAAACATACATTGTTGCCTAAGTAAAGTATCCGATGTCTGTGTCGGATAACGCATAGTTGTAAACATATACTTTGTAAACATAAGCAGATAGTTGAGCACTTGACAAGTATGGATCAATACCGATGCGTGAGTTATTATTTGTTCTATCAGTTGGTATGCATGATACCTCTTTTACTTTTACACCATTAATCCATATTGAAGCCATAGTTGATGTTGTTCTTGCTGCGAGAACATACGTCGTATTCAAAGCTAATGTTTGTGTGGTTGTTATGTCACACAAAGCAGTATTTGTGCTATTACGAACTAAAAACCGTAAGGCATTCGTGCTTGTAAGAAGGAAACTTATGTAATTGTTATTTTCCGCCCCTGAATCGAATATCCGGTCAACTCCATTGCTTTGAGCCGTGAGATTGAGTTTTATTAGATGTGTCCATCCGTTTGTCAACATGCTAAATGTTCTAGAACCAACATCCAAGTACTTACTAGATCTATTAAATACTATTCGTTGATTGGCAGTATCGAAAGTTGGTAGTGTAGATACATCATTGATAAAATATGATGAAGATGTGTTGTGGTCAACATATATTGTATAATTCGAAGGAATCGTAGTAGTTACAGCAATCGTATCATCCATAGCCGTGTTTAAGCTTGTAACAAAGTCATCGGGTACATCGACATTATAAACAAATGCCTCATACATGAAACCGTTGAAATATTCAGCATTTGCGCTCACCTTGAAGCCTATTGCAAAGGCTTCTCCGGATACAGCAAGATTGGTAGGAGTGCCAGACGTTGCTGTGTAGCTTGAACCATTGTAGTTTAAGCGGACATTTGGACTACTTGCATTGTTAATTCTCATGACAAACTTATTTTTCTGATTCAATGCGTAAGCAACAATATTGTGAGCATCATTATCCTGACCGTTATGACCGATGTTCCCATTAATCAAAATTGCGCATGCACGTGTACTTGAAACGGTTGATGCGCTTCCATTTGATATGTGTTGTTCAAACAACACTGATAAATTAGTGTTCCGAGGCTCGAATGCGCCCGCAAAAGTGTATGTATCATCGCCTGCAGCAAGAACACCGGGTAAACGTTGGAGACATTGAGAAAGAGTAGAGTCGAACTCAACTGCATTCTTTGAGGTGTTAAGTGTCGGTTGCTTACTTGTACTTGTCTGTGTGACATGATTGCCTACTCCACTTTGATCATACCATGTAGTAATATATAGTGTTTTCCCGGATATCCAAGTCGCCCAATCATCGCCACCTGCCGTGCTAACAATCCTATATACCGTGCGAGTCGAATCGAAGTAAACATCTGCTTCATAATTATCAACTGACCGTCGAACTCTCACTTGAGGACCTTGATAAGTCGCAAACAAGCGGCGTAGAGAATATGCTGCAACTGGCATTTGGCTTACAAGAGTACTATCAAATGCCCCACTCACATTGAAGAATCGTGATTGCATGCTGTTGAAATTTTGAGTTATTTGTGCACTTGTGAGAGCATTATTGAAAACCATCATTTGATAGTACGTACCAGGGCAAACGTCTGTATAACCCGTGCCTGCATTTCCATGGCGGGCTCCAAAATACAGGTTTGTCGTTGCAACCCCTCCCGATGGTGCTGCAAATGATCCGGTATCTACTTCAACCCCATTTTTGTAAAGTGTATATGTTGTTCCACTAATAACAAAATCCCACGCATTTATGCTGGATTGCCCTGTTATTGCGTACGCATTACCACCAGATACACTACCACTCCACGGAGCACCCGTCAAAAGATTTCCTGCAGACTCGAAGAATGAAAAATATCCTTTTGCTGCCGTGTAGCTCTCATTTGCCCACAATGTTGCCCAATAAGCTGATGGCGTAAGCTTGGCTACAATGCTGATCGTAACCGTTCCTGTTATATTGTATGGCACCGATATATACCCTGATGTTGATACTATGCCACCACCAAACTCATTTGTGTAAGAATATGTCCCACCGATTGTGCCATTGTTTCCGTTACCCGATGCATCAGTCCATGTTGCACCGGAACTTGGTGCTTGGGATAATTTAACTATAGGAGTTTGGATTGAAATCGAAAGAGGACTCGGGTAAATGGATTTATACGGGTGACTTTCTTGCAACGGGTTGTTTGAAGTCCACCACTTTTGCGCAAGATAGCCCTCAATCTTTTGTTTGTCAGTTTCAGAAAGTAGAACATTGAACACCATAATCTCACCAATTGATCCGTTAAATGTTCGTGAAGAATCTCCCGACCAACCACCAATTTCTAAGGAGCTTAATAATAATGCAGGAGAATTTGTATACGAATTGAAGTTGGCGAATGCTACACCATTTCCTCTAATTTGCGTGGTCTTATTTGATGAGTTGTGCTCAACAACAAGAATGCATGGCGTTCCAGGTGTGATGGCAAATGACGATGCATAATCATCGACACCACCACTATTTATACCTTGGAAGAAACTGTTATTCTTGAATGTTTGATGTATTGAACCGCTTAACCACGTACCTGCTGTAGATAAAAATTGGCTAAAGCTAGTTGTTTTACTTAATGGGTTTAATACAAACACAAAAGTTGCTGTATTGGTTGTAAATCCCGATCCGGTACATGTCATTAGCTTACCTGCAATATTTCCGAAATTTACACCAGGAAATCCATTGATATCGGTTGATGAAAGGATAGGCTGCTGTGCGACTGTAGCTTGTGTAAGATGACGGCTGTATGATGACAAATCATTCCATTGTGATATTCCTGTGCCAGAAATTGTAAGTCCTGTATTTGCATCGTACCAATTTATAAGTTGAGATAAGGTCGAGCTTACGACATTTGGGAGAGCAGTTCCGATAACTGCATATGTCCATGATTGGGTCACTGAGCCATAGGTGTCTGTAGCTGTGACAATAAACGTTCCGGATGCAGCCGTGCCTTGTGGGAAAGTGAGTGTGAGAGCACCTGTACTCGAGTTAATATTGCCGTACGTCGTGGGTGTGAGCGACCACACAATGCTTCCGGCACTTGGTGTACCTGCGAAGGTGTAAGACACTGTGTAGAGTGCCGATCCTGTCGATTGCGAAATAGCCGTAGGCTGTGTTGATGTTATGACAAGAGGGGGCGTGGTTGTGGCGTATGTCCATGACCTGGTTGCTGTTGCGCCATTGTAGGCGCTTGCAGTAACAACGAATGTTCCAGATGATGTAACTCCTTGTGGGAAAGTCAGAGTCAGATCACCTGTACTCGAGTCGATGTTGCCATAAGTTGTAGGTGTAAGGGACCAAACAATGCTTCCAGAAGTTACTGTTCCAGTGAAACTATATGATGTAGTATACGGTGCTACATTGACATTCTCATTGATATTTGCAGGCTGGGTTGAGGTGATGATAGGTGCAAGGTCATATGGTTTGTAATTCATAACGAACGAAGTATTTATTGATGAAAAGAAGGCGTAGGAAGACCACCAGTCTATTCGAAGAGCATAAACTCTGTCCGGTACCAATGTAAAAACTGGATTTGTCAATGTTACACTTAAAGAACGAGTTCCACCTGATGGGGGCATTCCTGAACCGGTTGCTAATGTACTGTTATTATTGACAAATGTAGATGTTACTGTATCAAATAATCGATAGTTCAAATTATCTAACCCATAACTATTACTTGGTTTTGTGTATGTGACATTGTAAATAAGGCTATCGCATTTGTGAAACGCAGGTACGCTAAATGTAAAAATATTGAAAGAGGACTGGATGGATGAGCCTGGACTAGCAGTACCCGAATAGACAACTTGTAAGGATGCTGATATGTTGTAAGTCCATGTTTGGGTAACAGAGTTATTCAAATAGGTTGCAGTAACAACAAAAGTGCCCGATGCAGTCGTTTCTTGAGGGAAGGTCAACGTAAGCTGACCATTAGTAGGGTGAATGTCGCCATATGTTGTTGGTGTAATAGACCATGTCACTGCTGCACCCGATGTGAATGTGTATGATGTTGTATTTGTAGCACTAAACGTACTTCCAGTTAAGTTTGCAGGTTGTGCTGATGTTATTGAAACAGGTTGAACCGCAGGACTCGGGAATCCGTTTGCCGTTATGGTGCTCACTGTAGGTGATGCATCGAGTGGCACTCTAAAGTATGATATAGGAACGGTTGACCAAACAGCAGTTGATAGGGGGCCCACGTACATGAAAACATTTAGTGCTTCACCACCACCACCTTCGTGGTGGCGAACGCGAATTGGATTTAAAACACCTGCAGTCAACGTGATTGAACCTGGAGTTGTTGGTGTTGACTCTGTGCCTTTAAATCCGTACGCAGGTGATATGACTTGCCAACCAGTGTTTACGTAGAATGCAAGATCTGCACCGTCATCTGAAGTCAAACCAAAACTATATGTACCTGTAACTGGTACAACGAACCATGCCGTATATTCCATCGAAAAGTTGTCTGAACCTGGCAATGAAAAGCTGGTTTGATATGTGAGTGTACCATTTGTATTATTGAAAGCGGTATCAAATCCGAATCGCGACGAATCGGTAATTGCACCAGATTGTCTTCTTAGCACTTTACCAGATTGAGTGTAAAATGTAGCAGATGTAATATCATAGTCCCATGACTGTGTGCCTGCAAATCCACTTGCATTTGTAGCCGAAACTGTAAAGGTGCCCTTAGTATCTGTTGGAGTTGGGAACACTAGTGTCAGTACACCTGTCGATGAGTTAATAGTTCCATAAGTAGTTGGAGCAATCGACCATGTCACCGCTTGGTTTGCGGTGAATGTGTATGACGTCTCGTAGGCAGATGTATTTGTGCTTTGAGTAATCTTTGTAGGCAGTGCTGATGTAATTGTAGGAATGTTTGTTATGCCGTAACTCCAAGATTGTGTGCTTGTGAATCCTGCTTGATTTGTGGCCGTTACTATAAAAGTCCCACTTGCAGTTGTATATAGTGGGAATGTAAGAGTAAGTGCACCCGTAGAGGAATTGATAGAACCATATGTCGTCGTATTTAGCGACCATGTAACAGTTTGGTTTGCAGTGAATGTGTATGATGTTGAGTAACTAGCTGCCCCCGTACTTTGAGTGATGACCGCTGGTTGCGAACTTGTTATGAGCGGAATGTTTGTTATCGCGTAAGTCCACGAATACGTGCTACTTCCATTGGAATCTGTTGCAGTCACTATGAAAGTTCCGGATGCTGTCGTATATATCGGGAACGTAAGTGTGAGAGCCCCTGTAGATGCGTTGATATTTCCATATGTTGTGGTGTTTAGTGTCCATGCTAAAGTCCCTGCACTCGCAACTCCCGTAAATGCGTACACTATTGAATACAACGCACTTGAGGTGTTTTGAGTTGTGATATTAGCCGGACGAAGGGTAATTGCAGGGGCATTGATCATTTTTGCATAGATCAGAGACATTTCAGTGTCAGACAAGGCACGATCGTATGTAAAATGTTTTGATATATGGGCATTTAGAAAAGCATCTGCCCAAAATGATTTTCCTATGTAGGTGTTTGTGTAAGTTTTGTCGCTTAATATTGTTGTAAAACTTAATTCGTTTTGTAATACATTGTTTTTGTAAAGTTGTAATTTGCTGCCTTTAATCCAACGAGCAGCAACAACTGACCATTGTTCAAGTACAATTGGTGAGGTGGAAGATGTTAAACCATAGCCTGTTGCTGAATTATGGACATTAATTGCGAGTTCTCCGGAGGTTCCATTACGAGCAAATAGAACATTATCTACTGGTGCACCGCTACCAAAATCAATTATGCGTTCCCAAGATGCAGCAGAACCTGTAAACTTCATTAAACACATGATTGTAAATCCACCATTTGTGCTGATGGAAAACGTTTGTGCACCGGCGTCCAAAAACGTACTGTTTGTACGATTGAAAAACACGTACGGGCCATTGTTGTATCCACCTGTAGATACGTATGTTGGGCGATTCGCCACGGTAGCTTGTTTGAATACTCGTTGAACACCCCATTGCTCCACTGTTGAATTGTTGGCTTGCGATGAAAGCATTGTTACATCCAAGATCGCCCATGCATTAGTTGGATACACCGATGTATCATAGCTATACATATTGTAAGTCCACGATTGTGACGTTGAATCTATCCCCCAAGATGCGGTTACAGTAAAGGAACCAAATGTTACGACACCTTGATTGAATGCTACGCTCATGACACCCGTCGATGTATTAATGGTTGCATACGCCGAACTCGGGCTTAGTGACCATACGACACCCGTCTTGTTTGCTGAGAATGTATATGATGTAGAATAACTGTTAGTCAATAAGTTTTGACTTAAATTGGCTGGTACAACAGATGTTATGGCAAGGGGGGTGTATAGAACAGTGATGCTATAATTCCTAGAGGCTACATTACTTCCCGAGTCCATCGCATCTAGAGTAAAGTTATACGTCGAGGTAGCTTGAAGTATTTGTGTTGTGATTCCGGTTAGCGTAGCTACATTGCTGTTATTGTATGCAAAGCTCAATTGAGATAGATCACTTGTCTTTGTCATGGATACAATGTTCGAACCATCCGAGTCAGATGCAGTGAATGTTATGGGCGTTATATTGCATCCCGATGAAAATGTTCCAAGTGAACCTGCAGCAGGCGTGAGAATAATAGGATAATCACCGACTTCGACAATGTCCGGGAGCTCGTATTGTACACCTGATGGCATGGTGACACGCAATGTGTACGGCTCTTCCGATGGTGGCATAACACTTGGTCTAGTGGCTTGAACTATTGTAGAGCTCATAAGCGACCATGAAGGAACAATGTGGCTAATGCCAGTTGATCCCACGAACTCGAAGAGCATTCCGGGTACAAAATCACGCCCCGTTATAGTGGCAATATCGTTCGAATGTGGCAACGATCTTGGAGAAATGTCTATCAATGTACTATAGTCGGTATCAAGCGTAGTCCATCCATAAAACGTGTAGACCTCTGGTTGGGATAAGCTTGAATTGAAACGCATCATACCTAAAAACGGCAATTGAGGACGTTCGAATGTTGTCCCTATTGGCAAAATAATACCATCACTTCTACTTGACAAATCGAAAGGGACCGAGGTATTTTTCAGAATGAGTTCATTGGAGCTCGTGATCGTGAGCGAATCATTGAGCTCAAACCGCATACCTTGTTCGATTGTTCTTATGATAGCTTATATATTATATAAGTAGTGCAGTACGCTATTATGTTGC
>JGI24768J34885_10000318_pt1 | contig 14058 bp, 13 predicted proteins | sample LakOntMetagenome_FD_34885 | JGI IMG/M metagenome (IMG submission 34885) | reverse complement strand
AACAATCTCTCCGGCACGAATATTCAACGAAAGATTGTTCACAACTTTACGCCCAGCATCATTAAATATATTTAATTTGTTGATCTCTAGAACATTAGAGCCAGGGCTAAAAGCTGTTTTATTCGGTGCCAAATCAACTTGGCGTCCCACCATCAAACTAGCCAACTCTTCTTGTGAAGCCGTTGGCAGTTGAGTTCCTACAACCTTGCCCAGGCGAATAATTGTTATTTTGTCGGCTACTTCTTTAACTTCCCTAAGTTTATGGGTGATAAAAATAATTGATGTTCCCTTAGATTTTAAAACCTTCATAACATTGAGCAACTCATCAGTTTCCTGGGGAGTTAGCACTGCAGTTGGTTCATCTAAAATCAAAACTTTGGCGTCGTACATAAGAGCTTTCACTATTTCAACTCGCTGCTGCACACCGACAGGTAAATCTTCAATAATTGCATCTGGGTCTATATCAAATTTAAATTCATCAGATAACTTCTTAATTTTTGCCTTAATCTCTGTCAAACTCATAATGCCAAATTTAGATTTTTCGCGTCCGAGCGCAATATTTTCTGCCACTGTGAAAACTGGAATCAACATAAAATGCTGATGCACCATACCTATGCCATGCTTTATCGCATCTGATGGTTCGAAGATTTTTACTATTTGATCATCAACAAGAATCTCGCCAGAATCTGGCTGCAATAGGCCGTAAACAATATTCATTAAAGTTGATTTGCCGGCACCGTTTTCGCCAAGGATGGCGTGGATTTCACCTTTTCCGACTTTTAAATTTATTTGATCATTTGCAATTAAATTGCCAAAACTTTTGGATACTCCCCTTAACTCTAAGGGCATCAACTACTCCTTAATGTAACTGGGTGAGTTAGAAAACTAACTCACCCAGCAATAGTGCTCGACTAAATTTATAGTCGATTACGCATTGTTTACATCAATATATCCAGCAGCAATATTTGCCGCTAGCTCTTTTACTTCATTTTGCAATGAGGCAGGAATCTTCTTTGCCCAAGCTGGAGTAATTGCGTAGCTAACACCCTTGTTTGAAAGTGTTCCTACATACTCTTTGCTTGAGAATTTGCCATCATGTGCTTCTTTAGTTACAGCCAATACACCTTCAGCTAAGCCCTTAAGAGCTGATACTGGAGTCACGCCTGCGTATTGCTTGCCTGTATCCATAACCTTTGCATCTACCCAAATAACATTTGATTTCTTTGTCTTTAAGCTATTTGCAGCAGTTGTGGCTTGCATTCCACCGGCAACTGGGAAAATTACATCTGCACCCTGTTGCTCAAATGAGATTGAGGTTTGTAGTGCTTTGGTTGTGTCATCAAAGCTACCAAGGAATGTTCCAGTCTTAGTCTTTGTATTCCAACCAAGTACTTCAACATTCTTGTTCTTTACATCGTTGTAATACTGGACTCCTCTTGCATAACCTTCCATGAAGATTGTTACGGTTGGAATCTGAATTCCACCATAAGTTGCAACTTTGCCAGTCTTGCTCATGCCAGCAGCTAGGTAGCCAACTACGAATGAGTTTTCGTCAGTCTTGTAGGTAATTCCCTTTTGGTTTTTTCCTGAAGACCATCCATCAACTAGTGCAAAGTTAACTGAAGGATTAGCAGGTGCGGCAGCAGCAAAAGCATCGCCAAGTAAATAGCCAACACCGACGATCAGTGTGCACTTCTTATCTAAAAACTTTTTAATATTTGGTGCGTAGTCAGCATTTGACTTTGCTGGTAAGTATTCAATTGATGATGCGTAGCCAGCTTTTAGAGCAAGCTTTGCACCCTCATATGAGGTTTGGTTGAACGACTTGTCATTAATTCCAGCTGTATCTAGTGCTACACAAACCTTTTGCTTGGTTGCGGCATTTGCTGCCGGTGTAACAGCCATTGTGGTCATTAATGATGCGGCTGCGATAGCCACGACTACTTTGTATGATTTTTTCAAAATCCCTCCCAAGGACTAGGACCCAAGAAATATGGGTAAGTTGTGTGCTGACCTTATCGGTGATGGCAGTGGCTTACCGACAGGAGTTGGGATGGCGTTGATTACGATTTCTTTAGAATTACTTCAACTCTAAATAGAGAGTTTAAAGTTTTAGGCGCTTTTGAAGATTTAAGAAAGGTTTTTTACTCGCCCTGCCTTCAAATCGTTAGATATTTTGCTGATCTTTGCTCCAAATGCGCCACCACTCACCAACCTCACAGATACGCCACCATCTTTAAGGTTGTAGCGATGGCCGTATATGCCTTGTTTTGAATCCAATATTTCTAGCATATTTTTATCAGCTAATTCAGCTGCAATTATCTGCTCGACTGCAAGATCAAACCGTTTTCTTACCGTTAAATACTGATTCTTTTTTCCAGCAGAAAAGTTTAANAAGTATTGATCTGGCAAGATCCCAGAGATTAATACCCGCTTACTGCCACTGTTAAAGGAGGCACCAGTTGAGATTACTTCATCTGTATTAGACCAATTAGAAAAAATCTGGTCAACGCCATCACTAACCAATGTCCTGACCTCACTGGTGGCCTGCGTATCCACTAACTTGCTACTTACAGTTACCTTGGCATTACCTGCTGTGGCACCTTTAGTAAATNANGCTAAGTGTCTTTCAGATGATGCCTCAGATTTATCACCGATAAATCCTATTTTCCCNCTCTTGCTGGCAAGTGCTAGTGCTGCTCCTGCCAGATAAACTCCTTCATTTGTTGCAAATGAAAGATTTGAAACATTGGTCATNGCAACTGATTCATCATCAATAATTGCAAATTGAGTNTTGGGNAACTCATTTGAAATCCGTCGNACGGTNTCNGCGTATCCTGATCCAACACAGATAATTAATTGATACTTATTTCGTGCTAAAAATCTCACTCTGGTGATTCGATCACCCAATGTGCCNTCGGTGATCTGNTCTCTGATATCTAAGCGAGATAGCTTGTGTTTTTTGATAGCTCTTTCAAGCCCTGCAGCTGCTAAATCATTACTCCCGTTATCACCCCGGCCACCAACATCATATGCAATTGCAATCTTTTTTGGTGTTGCAGCATTGGTATTTGGTATTAATAAGGTTGCGGAAAATAAAAGCGTAAAAAGCAGATAAGCAAAGCGCTTAGCCATTTTTGATCAGACCTAAGGCGGTATAGACATCGGCTAATGTCTTACTCGCAACTTGGTTGGCTTTGTCTGCACCATTTTTTAAAAGCTGTAACAGCGCAGCTTTATCAGCCATCAACTCCTGTGTCCGTATTCGGATTGGATTGATTACCTCAACTGCAATTTCAGCTACTTGAAGTTTGAAATCACCATATCCTTTACCAGCGTACTCATTTTCTAAATCTTTGATGGTTTTTCCAGATAGTGCCGATGCAATGGTCAATAGATTTGAAATACCTGGCTTACTCTGTTCATCAAATTTAATCTCTTTGCCGGCATCAGTAACACTTGATTTGAATTTCTTAATTATTGAATCAGATGAATCTAGCAACTCAATTACTCCAGCCATTGATGATGCAGATTTGCTCATTTTGGCATTTGGATCTTGCAGATCATTTATTTTCGCTAACGATTTAATAATCTGTGGAGCGGGAATCGTGAACACCTCTTGGTATTTATTATTAAACCTCTGTCCTAAATCCCTGGTCAATTCAATGTGTTGGCGTTGATCTTCACCAACTGGGACGAAATCTGCCTGATACAACAAAATGTCGGCAGCTTGCAAAATTGGATAGGTAAACAAACCAACATTGGTTCTATCGGTGCCACCCTTTTGCGACTTATCTTTAAATTGCGTCATTCGCCCAGCTTCACCAAAGCCAGTAATGCACTCCAACACCCATGCCAGTTGGTTGTGCGCTGGCACATGCGACTGAATAAATAATGTGCACTGTTTTGGATCTAGCCCGATTGCTAGCAACTGGGCAACTGATAACAGGGTGCGCTGTTCTAATAACTTTGGGTCGGTTTCAACTGTCAGCGCATGTAGATCTACCACGCAATAAAAGGCATCACTATCTTTTTGGAACTCAACCCACTGCTTAAGTGCACCTAAATAATTTCCTAAGTGGAATGAATCATGGGTTGGTTGGATCCCAGATAAGACTCTTTTTTTACTCATTATTTACGGTCTTCTTTAGAAAGTAATATCTGACCTACCCGTTTGCCGATCATGCTGGTAATTGTAAAGCGTGCACTACTAATTCGAACCACATCACCAACTTGGGCAATCCGTCCTAAGTAATTCATCACAAATCCGCTCACTGTTTCATATGGACCCTCTGGCAGAGTTATGCCAGTTAAGTCCGCTAGATCTTCCAATGAGGTTAAGCCATCAATCTCAATATCTCCTGTGCGTTGTTCGGGTTTTGGCTCACTCTCATGGCCGTCGTACTCATCATGAATCTCACCAATTAAGCACTCAACTAGATTTTCTAAGGTGATGATGCCATCAGTTCCGCCGTACTCATCAAGCACAATTGCAATATGTTGTCGTTTACTGCGCATCTCAGTTAGGGCAGGTAATACCCCTTTGGTGCCAGGCAGAAAGATTACATTTCGAATGATCTCCATAATTGTAATTTGAGCATCATCCAACTTTGGGTTTAATAAATCGCGAACATGCAAAAAGCCAATGATCTCATCACTGCTGCCGCGCACAACTGGATAACGTGAGTGTGCCAACTCAGCTGCACTCTTTCTGGCCTCTGAGATAGTTAATGAGGCATCAAGAAAATCAACCTCGGTTCTAGGAACCATAACCTCATGAATAAGACGATCAGAGGTGTTAAATACCTCCTCCACAATCTCTCGCTCTTCAGCGCTTAAATCAGTATGACCACTTACTAACTCCATTAACTCCACATCAGAAATTTTAGTTCGCTCACTTTGCGCGGTAATGCCAAAAATTCTTACAATTAAATCTGTCGAATGTGAAAGTAGCCAAATTATTGGTTTAAAAACAATAGCAACTCGATCGATAATCGCAGCGGTAGCGAGTGCAATTTTTTCAGTTTTAAATAATGCCAGCCGCTTTGGTACTAACTCACCAAATACTAGCGAGATATAAACAATTACTAAGGTGATACCAACAATTGATAAAATCTCACTCGCCTGCTCTGAAAAACCAGCCCGTTTTAAAGCAGGTATGACATAGGTACCTAATTGTTCAGCACCAAAGGCGGCTGATAAAAAACCGCACAGCGTTATGCCAACCTGTACTGCAGCAAGGAAGCGATTTGGGTTTGAGGCTAATTTTGCTACCCGCGCCCCACGCTTGCCTTTACNGGCAAGCTGCTTNACCTGTGACTCGCGAAGAGATATCAAAGCAATCTCAGCGGCAACAAAGATTCCNCCCAAGGCAATTAGGCCCAAAACGATTGCGATACTTATTAAAGCACCATCAGCCATATCTCTAATGATATCTATTTGCGCTGGGATCNCAGCCGGCAGGCGTAATTTACGCCCCACCCTTCCCTTTTTTACCTGTTCTGTCGTAGCCTTTGCCAACTCTCACAACCGTGAGACCTTCATCCAACGGATCGTCGGGCGCGTACCTGCCCGGAAGAAGGAGTTATTAATCATGGCATCAGTTGTATTTTCACAAGCATCTCGAATCTATCCCGGCACAACAAAACCTGCAGTAGATAAATTAGATCTCACCGTAAATGATGGTGAGTTTCTGGTATTAGTTGGACCATCTGGTTGCGGAAAATCTACATCACTTCGCATGTTAGCTGGTCTAGAAGAAATAGACACTGGATCAATTCGCATTGGTGATAAAGATGTAACAAATGTTGCACCAAAAGATCGTGATATTGCGATGGTCTTTCAGTCATACGCCCTCTATCCACATATGTCAGTTGCTGAAAATATGGGATTTGCATTAAAGATTGCTGGCATCGCTAAGGAAGAGCGTGATCGTCGAGTAAAAGATGCAGCNAAATTATTAGATTTAGAGGATTATTTAGATCGCAAACCAAAAGCATTATCAGGTGGACAACGCCAGCGAGTTGCTATGGGTAGAGCGATTGTGCGCGAGCCACAGGTCTTCTTAATGGATGAGCCATTATCAAACCTTGATGCCAAGCTTCGCGTCGCAACTAGAACCCAAATTGCAGCGCTACAACGCAGGCTTGGAATTACAACTGTTTATGTGACACATGATCAGGTGGAAGCGATGACAATGGGTGATCGAGTTGCGGTATTAAAAGATGGAGTCTTACAGCAGGTTGATACCCCAAGAAATCTTTATGAAAAACCACAAAATGCATTTGTGGCTGGATTTATTGGCTCACCTGCAATGAATCTATTAACTGCGCCAGTCTCTGGTGGCAAAGCAATGCTGGGAAGTCTTGGTATTGCTGTTCCTTCATCTGCTAGCTCATCTGTAACAGTTGGTATTAGGCCAGAGGGCTTCGCACCTGCCACTACCGGTTTTGAGGTAGCTGTTGAGGTGGTTGAAGAGTTAGGCGCCGATGCATTTGTTTACGGTAAGCCAGTTGATAAATCACTTAAGTTTGCCAACACAAGTGAGGAGCTTGGTCAGGTAATTATTCGCTGGGATCCAAAGAGCCCACCAAAGCCAGGTCAAACAGTAACTGTGGGTGTGAATTCAAATATTGTTCACCTATTTGATGCTGCANCTGGTAAACGCTTAAATTAATTATTAACAAAAAAACCCCACTAACTCAAAGTGGGGTTTTTTTATTTAATCCCTTACGCCATTGCCTGCTTTAAATTATCATCAATTGCAGCTAGAAACTCCTGAGTATTAAGCCAAGGTGCATCCTTACTAATTAAAAGTGCAAGATCTTTTGTCATTTTTCCACTTTCAACAGTTTCAATNCATACGCGCTCTAAAGTCTTTGCAAACTCGGCAACCTTTGGCGTGTTATCTAATTTTGCACGATGAGATAAACCTTGAGTCCAAGCAAAGATGGATGCAATTGGATTAGTAGATGTTGGTTTACCAGCTTGGTGATCACGATAATGNCTAGTAACTGTGCCGTGCGCTGCCTCTGCTTCCACGGTTTTACCATCAGGTGTCATAAGTACGGATGTCATAAGGCCAAGTGAGCCATAACCTTGCGCAACGGTGTCAGATTGAACATCACCATCATAATTCTTACAAGCCCAGATATAACCACCCTCCCAACGAAGTGAGGTGGCAACCATGTCATCGATTAATCGGTGGTCATACTCTAAGTTATTTTTAGCAAAATCAGCCTTGAACTCTTTTTCAAAAACTTCAGCGAAAATATCCTTAAATCTGCCATCGTAAGCCTTCAGAATTGTATTTTTTGTGGAGAGAAAGACTGGATACTTTCTTATAAGGCCATAATTAAATGAGGCTCTGGCAAAATCACGAATTGAATCATCTAGGTTATACATCGCCATTGCCACCCCTGATGATGGAAAATCAAAGACATTAAACTCCATTGGCTTTGAACCATCTTCTGGAGTGAAGGTAACCGTTAGTTTTCCAGCACCTGGTACCCGAAAATCAGTTGCTTTGTATTGATCGCCAAAGGCGTGCCGGCCGATCACAATTGGTTTGGTCCAATGTGGAATCAAGCGCGGTACATTTTTAATGATAATCGGCTCCCGGAAAATAACTCCACCGAGGATATTTCGAACAGTTCCGTTAGGTGACTTCCACATCTTCTTTAAATTAAACTCTTTAACCCGTGCCTCATCTGGAGTAATAGTTGCGCATTTAACTCCCACACCATGCTTTTGGATTGCAAGGGCTGAATCAATAGTTACTTGATCATCAGTCTTATCGCGGTATTGGATTCCAAGGTCGTAATACTCAAGATNNAGATCAAGATAAGGCAGAATTAATGAGTCTTTAATGAACTGCCAGATTATTCGAGTCATCTCATCGCCATCTAATTCAACAACAGTTCCGACTACCTTGATTTTATTCATGCTCACTCATTTCACCTTATAGATTTTTAACATCCGCTTGCTTTGTGCGTACTGCCTCTGCTGCTGCCTTTAATGATGTGAGCTCCTCTGTGGTCAAATTACTCTCAACCACTTTGGTAATACCTTGTTTACCGATTTGGGCCTCAACACCTAAATACACTCCAGAGATCCCATACTCACCATTAACCCAAGCACAAACTGGCATCACTTCATTTGAATTGGTGATTACCGCCTTTGCCATTCGGGCAGCGGCAGCAGATGGTGCGTAGTAAGCAGAGCCTGTTTTTAACAATGCCACAATCTCTGCCCCACCATTTCTGGTGCGATCAACTAGATCTTTAATCTCATCAGCAGATAAAACATCAGTAAGTACTTTTCCGTTAACCGTGCACCGGCTAGGCACTGGCACCATAGTTTCCCCATGTGATCCCAGAGTTAAAGTTTTAACAGCTGAGAGTGCAACCCCACATTTTTCAGCAACAAAATTAGTAAATCTTGCAGTATCCAACATTCCAGCTTGTCCCATAACTTTGTTATAGGAAAATTTGGTGGCAATTTGGGCCAGAGCGGTCATTTCATCTAGCGGATTAGAAACTACGATTACCACTGCATTCGGGGAGTGCTTAGCAATATTTTCAGCAACTCCGCGGACAATTCCAGCATTAATCCCAATTAAATCCATTCGACTCATACCTGGTTTGCGGGGTAAGCCAGCGGTAATAACTACGACATCAGAATTAGCAGTTTTTTCATAGCCACCGCCATCTGCAGTGTAGTTGCGCCAATTACCTTTGTTTCAAAATTTTCAATTGACCGTGATTGATTTATATCTAAAGCTAAACCTTCAGGCTTTCCTTCTACGATGTCAGTTAGAACTACTGTTTCAAAAAGGTCATACTCGGCTAATCTCAGTGCGGTAGTTGATCCATAAAACCCAGCTCCGACAACTGTTACTTTTCCAGATCTACTCATTGAATCCTTTCACCGCCGACCTCTAATATTACTGATTTATGTCCAATCAACTAAATCCGCATCTTTCTACCTGGCATTGGGCAGTGAGAGCGCCAATCCAAACAATGAGATGCAGATAAGTATTGGCAAAATTAGTTCAATCTTTCGCTTTACTTTTTGCTGTGAATACCTATCTATGATAAAGGCAGAAGCACCAAGTGATAAGACAACTGATCCTGTGCGAACCGCGCCAGTGATTCCAATGATTACACCAATCACCACAATTATTAATGAGAAATTTCTAATCTGATTTGAGGAAAAAGACTTTTTCATTGTTTTGCTAACTCAACTAAATTGCTCAATAACATCGCCCTAGTCATAGGTCCAACTCCACCTGGCATTGGCGCAAAGTAGGAGCAGATCTCTGATACTGCTGGATCAATATCACCCAAGAGTCCTTGTGGTGTTCGAGTGATACCCACATCCACTAGGGTCACACCTTTTTTAACCATCGCAGGCTTAATGAAATGTGCAGATCCAAGGGCGGCAACTACTACATCTGCCTCTTTTAGTAACTCCAATAAGTTTGTGGTGGCAGAGTGAGCAAGAGTAACTGTGGCGTTTATTGGCTTCTGTGAAAGTAGTATCGAAAGGGGGCGACCCACAGTCGCACCACGTCCAATAATTAAAACTTTCATTCCAGCTAATTTAATTTTGTATTCATTTAGTAAAGCAAGGATTGCCTTTGGTGTGCAAGGAATGAGTGTATTTTTGCCTAGAACCAACATGCCAAGATTTATTGGGTGCAAACCATCGGCATCTTTTTTAGGATCTATCGCTAATAATATTTCCTCTGTATTTACCCCATTAGGTAGCGGAAGTTGCACAATAAATCCAGAGCACTCTGGATTCTGATTTAGATCTTCAACCGCTTTTAAAATATCAGCAGTTTTAGCAGTTGCCGGTAGATTAATCTTTATTGATTTAATTCCAACCTGCGCACAATCTGTATGTTTGCCATCTACATAAGCCTTTGAACCGGCATCCTCACCAACTAATATGGTGCCAAGTCCTGGTTGTTTACTTAATTTACGTACCTCAACTGTGATCTCAGCTTTCAATCGGGCAGCTAACGCCTTACCATCCATAATTACAGCGCTCATATATCCAGCCTACCTTGCTTAGCTTTCTTCTTGACCAATCTAGGAAGTAATTGAATCAGAAGCAAAACTAGCAAAAGATGTGCAGCAACTACTGCGCTTATATGTAAAGGATTAACCCCAACTGGTGACATGTTTGCAGAAATTAATGAGCCTGAGGTTATAAATGCCAATACTGCAGCTCCTAAAATCGATAAGACAAAGAATCTAATATAGATTTGCTGCTTACTTTTTATATCTAAATTTAATTGCTTTATATTATTTAAATTAATCCAGGCATAAATTGTCAGCATTATGGTGGCAATCACAAACCATGGATTCTCACCTGCTGGCAAAGCTGCTAATAATGGTATTGCTGGAATCTCACGCAGGTTAAATATAAAAGGTGTAATTTGTGTAGCACTGCCTAGAGAAAAACCAGCACCTAATATATAACTTAAGGTTGCAAAGAAGATATTTGGTAAATATAAAATCTGCAATAGCAGCAGTAAAATTCCACCAAATATTCCTGGTTGAATCACAATTGTAAGATTTTTAGCAATTCCAAAATTCATTGCTAAGGAGATTGAATACACAAAGCCAGCAACACCCAACATCAGTAAAAACATCTGCCATGGCAATTTGGTTAGCTTTTCAGCCTTAACCCTTGAGGTTGCTAGTAATAAAAGTATTAATAAAGTAATTAACCCACGGCCCCAATCAATAGACACCTGTGAATTTGAAGCGATAAATCCCAATAAAGAGTAGATAAAAATATAGGACAAAATAAAATATGCCCTGCTTACTTTTTTATTACCAATGATCTCTACGACTCTGCGATAGCCCACACGAATGGATAGCCAAGGCAGAATTGCTGCCCCGATTGGTAAATAAGAAAGGTAGCCAGTTATTTCATTACTTGTTATGTGAAAGGGAGTCAGGTGTGAGCCCAACCATAACCAAACAGCAGCCCGCATTGGATCTGCTGTTGATCCATAGGTACTGCCAGCTGTTGCCCAAGCAAACAATGTAATAAAAGCTAGTGGAAACAAGATTATTAATATTGACCTGATTACTTGTTGCAGCGTTACCCCAACAACCCGCGCAACCATTATTTTCCTATCTGCGATTTATCCATTCAATATCTTGCGCATCAAGTTAGCGGTTTCACTTGGTGTTTTACCAACCGCAACACCGACAGCTTCCAAAGCTTCTTTTTTAGCTGCAGCTGTTCCTGAAGATCCGGAGACAATGGCGCCAGCATGGCCCATAGTTTTGCCCTCAGGTGCTGTAAANCCAGCAACATATCCAACAACAGGTTTAGTCACATACTCTTTAATGAATTGTGCTGCTCTTTCTTCTGCATCGCCACCAATTTCACCGATCATAACAATCGCTTTAGTTTCAGGATCATCTTGGAATGCACGCAAGCAGTCGATATGGGTTGTTCCAATTATTGGATCTCCACCAATTCCTACCGCTGTTGTAAAACCAAAATCTCTTAACTCAAACATCATCTGATAAGTCAGTGTTCCAGATTTTGAAACTAAACCAATTTTTCCTGGTCCAGTAATGTCTGCTGGAATAATTCCTAAGTTAGTTTTTCCTGGACTAATAATTCCAGGACAGTTTGGACCAAGTATCTGAGTTTTGCCTTTACTTACTGAATAAGCATAAAAAGCTGCNACATCATGAACNGGAATACCTTCAGTTATAACAACNACTAATGGCATTGCGGCGTCAATGGCATCGATTACTGCAGCTTTAGCAAATTTTGGTGGCACAAAAACTACAGAAGCATTTGCTCCTGTTGCACTCATCGCTTCAGCAACTGAGTTAAAAACGGGAATTAACTTTCCATCCATATCAACACTTTGGCCGCCCTTACCAGGGGTTACGCCACCAACAATCTTGGTACCAGCTTTGAGCATGCGCTTTGTGTGCTTAGTTCCCTCAGATCCTGTCATGCCTTGGACAATCACTTTGGTGTTTTCATTTACAAAAATTGCCATTATTTTGCCGCCAACTCTGCAGCTTTTGCNGCCGCACCATCCATAGTTTCAAGTTGCTCTACAAGTGGATGATTTGCATCATTTAATATTTTGCGACCTAACTCAACGTTATTNCCATCTAATCTGACCACGATTGGTTTTGTTGCTTTTGNCCCCAACATATCTAGTGCCTGCACAATTCCATTTGCCACCGCATCACATGCAGTAATTCCACCGAAGACATTAACAAACACACTTCGTACATCACTATCACCCAAAATAATGGATAAACCATTTGCCATTACTTCAGCAGAAGCACCGCCACCAATATCAAGGAAGTTTGCAGGTTTGACTCCGTATTTTTCACCTGCATAAGCCACCACATCTAATGTGCTCATCACAAGGCCTGCGCCATTTCCAATAATTCCAACCTGGCCATCAAGTTTTACGTAATTTAAATCTTTTTCTTTAGCCAATTTCTCCAGCGGATTTGTTGATTCATGATCTACTAAAACCTCATGTTCTGGGTGTCTAAAGCCAGAGTTATCATCCAAAGTAACCTTGCCATCCAAAGCAATTACTTTGCCATCAGAGGTTTTAACTAAGGGATTAATCTCCATCAAAGTTGCATCTTCTTTAATAAATGCCTGCCATAACTTAACTAATACATCTGCAACTTGATCAATCACATCAGCTGGAAATTGCCCACCTTTTGCAATCTCGATGGCTTTCACTTTATCAATTCCTACGTTTGGGTTAATTCCAACCTTGGCTAGTTTTTCCGGAGTCTTGTGAGCAACCTCTTCGATCTCCATGCCGCCGGCAACCGATGCCATAACTAGAAAATTTCGATTTGCTCGATCTAATAAAATTGCTAAGTAGTACTCAGAATCTATTGGTGCAGCTTGTGCAATCATTACCTTATTTACAGTATGTCCTTTAATGTCCATTCCTAAAATTGCGGCTGCTTTTGTTTTGGCATCATCAGCATTCTCAGCCAGCTTTACACCGCCTGCTTTTCCACGACCGCCAACTTTTACTTGGGCTTTAACTACAACTTTGCCGCCAATTTTTGTAGCAGCTGCATGGGCTTCCTCTGGAGTAGTTGCTACCGCGCCAGCTAATACTGGAATTTGGTGTGATTCAAAAAGATCGCGCGCTTGATACTCAAACAGATCCACTTAATTATCCCCGATCAATTTTTATCTTCGGTAAGGTGTTAATAGTAATGAGATTGGCTCTAAATTTATAATTTCTCAACTGGGGCATAGCGAAGCAGCAGACGTTTTTCACCAAATGAGCCGAAATTAATGGTGGCTTCGGCTCGATCACCATCACCTGTAACAGCAACCACAGTTCCCATGCCAAATGTGTCATGTGAAACGCGCTCACCAACCTCAAGCTTCATTGTGTTACTCACCCTGCCAGTTGGCTTTGGTGCTGTAAAAGAACGCTTAACAGAACTCTTTATTGGTGACGCTTTTTCTTGTGCTTGATTCCATTCAATTACCGAATCTGGAATTTCACTTAAAAATCTAGAGGCTGCGTTGTAGTTAGGTGCACCCCAAGATGAACGGTATTCAGCTCTTGTAATAAAAAGATTTTCACGAGCACGAGTTAAACCAACATAGGCAAGTCGGCGCTCTTCTTGTAATTCATCTGGATCACCAAGAGTTCGAGAGTGTGGAAATATTCCCTCCTCCATTCCCGTTAAAAAGACTGTTGGAAATTCAAGTCCTTTAGCAGTATGTAATGTCATCATGGTTACAACACCGCCATGATCTTCACCCTCTGGAATTTGATCAGCATCTGCTACTAATGAAACATCTTCTAAGAAGCCAACAAGTGATATCTCTTCACCTTCATCAACTTCACCCTCTTCATACTCGGTTGCAACTGCAACTAACTCCTCTAAGTTCTCTACCCGAACTTCATCCTGTGGATCTTTGCTCTCAGATAATTCAGTAAGTAATCCAGATTGTTCTAGCACTGCTTGCGCGATAACTGATGGCCTGGTTTTGGCCTCTACTAAA
>JGI24768J34885_10000315_pt1 | contig 14108 bp, 10 predicted proteins | sample LakOntMetagenome_FD_34885 | JGI IMG/M metagenome (IMG submission 34885) | reverse complement strand
GTTCAGGGTTCAGGGTTCAGGGTTTCAACTTCCATTGGTCAGGGTTTAGGGTTCAGGGTTTTTAATTTCGGCAAAGAAGACCGGTAGCTGCTGATCCATTAGCGAAGGCTTTATTTGNTTGTTTCGCCCATGTACAGGTTAAGCAACTTATACTTTCAAATAAATCGAATTACATGTTTTTTCCCCAATAAATCACTTATCCGATATATTTAATTTACTTGTCCTTTGTAACATACAGCCGATGCAGCGGCTCCAGGTACAAGAGATAATGACAGAGGCGGATGCGATTGCCCTTGAGGGTACGTTTGCACGCCCCTCACATGTAAAACAGTTTATTAACACGAGTACTTGTGTTGCGAACGAGCAAGGCTCCTTTCTTTGCAGCCTTCAAAAAGGAGCCTTGCTGCAGTCTATGCAAGACACTGTGAAAACCAATTTTGCGAAAGTGACACGCCACAGGGGCTCGCGTCGAAAGATTGCAGCCAATGACAAGCAGGCTAAAATAGTCCTAGCCGGGTATTACGACCGTCGTGACCCGCATACGACCCGAATCGTCACCTCTAGTCTGAAGAAACGGCCTAATAAGCTAGGGATGTTTGTTTGCCGCGAGACCGTTTATACGAGAGACTTCCCCCTCGAATGGAACAGTCTACTGCCTGTTCTCCGTCACCTTGATCAGTGTCATGCCTCGGCAGACGCTACTGGTTACCGTAACCAAAAACAGTTTCTTAAAAAATCAGTCCTCTCTAACTTCTGTATTCCAGAAACTATTTACACTACGCTTTCTGTTAACTATTCCGTCCAGACCCGACTTCACCGAGACAAAGGAGACTACGCGGATGGTTCTGTGCTTTTGTCCGTGTCGGGTGATGGGTTCGAGGGAGGTGAGTTGTGCTTTCCCCGATACGGTATCGCATTACAGGTACGTCCAGGTGATGTTATTGTAATGGATGCCCATCAGGTCCACGGAAACCTGCCTATCCAGCTCACACACGAACATGGACAAAGGATTGCGCTTGTGGCCTATGCAAGAGAGGGAATGCGTAACTGTAGGCACATTCTGCCAACAGTCGAGATGTTGGCTATGCCGTCTACATCGCACGCAGAATCCTTTGCGATTGCTCTCAAGGCAGTTGAAGTGTTTGTAAAGGTAAAAGGACGCCTTCCTAAAATCCATGAAAAGCATCAGTCGATTGCCGTAGGAGAATGGTGCCATAACCGGCGTCGGGACAAGAAGGACAAACAGCTTCCCATTGAGCGCATCGAAGCCATCGAAAGGATTCCTGGGTGGGTTTGGAATGTAGAAACCAGCATCGATACAGCCATGGTCCGTAAGAACCAGATACGCGAGGAGACTTTCCAGACGTTCCTTACAACTGTGCAACAGTTCATCGACAAAAACCGCCGACTTCCGAAAACGAAAGAGGTCTGGAACGGTGTATCTCTCGGCAAGTGGCTAGACAATCGGCGCCATGACCTCCGCCGGGGGGTCCTCTCGGAAAACCGGAAGGGGCATATTTTGGCGGTCATAGGGGCGGTACCGAGAGAATGATAGTTGGCATTTATTTTTTCTTCAATACGGTTATCGTCATACATTAGTCGATGCAGCNTATCATGTAGGGTATCGATGTGAGCTGGAAGTGACTCAAGTTATTTCTTTCCGCGGAGTTGTTTGTTGTTCCGGTAGAATCAGTTACTGGTATTATCCACAGTGTATGAGCAATACACACTACAACAGTCTCTTTGGTATTGGTGCAATCTCTGTGTATAAATAAACCTCTTGTAGAGTGACGATTTCGAGCATTTTGTGCTTTTAAGCTGATCCGTAAAGCTTCGGTGAATCCTGGATATCGAAGCTTTACCACGTCATGATCCCCACAGTACCAAATGTAGACACCTGTATAATCTGTTGTTAGCACCAAGTCGTGAACAACTTGATCAATTAGAGGATAACTCGCCAGATGTGTCCATTTAAAATCAAAAAGCTCTAAAGTACAAGAGGGTTTGTTCTGTTTGGGAGGAATTGGTGTTTCAAACGGACCTTGCCCTAGATACGAACAATGAACCAACCAGCAACCATCCGGTAGGGGTACAAACGCGTTCATGTGTCGGTACTCGTGACATACGGGTCCAAATGAGCGATATTCTGACAATGAGAAATAGTGATGATTTACACCCGGTTCAAATAATGGAATGATACGCTTCGACGCAATAATGACATGTTCGTCTTTATCTAGCTGGTAGACAATCATGCGTTGCAAATAAGTGTCTTGAACATAGAGCGCCCCAGAATGTAGCACAATATAATGTATACCAATATCCAACGAACATTCGTGTGTGCGCTCTTCGTCCACCACCAAACCTTTGAACATTTGAACACAAGACAATGGAAAAGAATACATGGGAAGCGATGTGCCCGTCAACAATGGTTTATTACTAAATCCTGCCAAGAATACTCGCTTCGTTCCTTTTGCAACGCCGAAGGATGGAAATTCCATTCTAAAAAGGGGTTGCATTCCGACTTTGCTCCAATCTTCCTGGGACCCCTGATCTATATCTATTAGAAACGTGTCCGTTCTACCCGACAATAGCAATCGCATGCGTATACAGATAGACTACTGATATATTATATTTGTATAGTTCAACAAGATGGTTCTGCAATCATCGGGACCAATCTCTCTAAAGGATATTGCAACAGAGTTTAAGGCGGGAGTACCCTACGTACTTGGCGACTTCTGGAAAGGTGGAGCGCTGGTACCTGCGAACAGCACAGGAGGGAGCATTCCGACTACGCGAGATACACTTATTTCGATGTCGAGCTTTTATGGTGCAGCCATTACAGCTGCCGTCTTCAATGAATGGGCTTCCGATTTTCAAAGTGCATATGTATACAGTATTATTCCTGATCAAAGCGGCAACACATTTATCACTGGATACACGGAAGCAAGCGCGATAATCACGAACGCAGATGGTAGCACCGCATTTTCACCCGGAACTAGTACGTATACATACTTTGCCAAGTTCAATGCAAGTGGTACTATTACGTGGCTCCGTTATGTTCGATTGGGAACTATTAACCGGAATACGATGGACATTGATCCAAACAGCAACCTTTTAACAACCTTCTCAACAATATCAACCGCCACCAATATGTTTGATGGTTCTGGAAATTCCGTATTAAGTATTCCTGCGAGCACAAACCTTATGATCGTCAAATTCGATACAAGTGGGATAGTTACGCTTACTGGTTATGGTGGAAAAAACGTCAACCAGGATGTTTCGTCTATAAAAGGAGACGCCAGTGGGAATTTCTATGTGTCNTTCAGTAGTATTACNGGAACGGTAACCAACAAGATATATGACTTCAGTGGGAATGTAAACACAACAGTAAGCAACAACGGCTTNACGGGTGTTGTTGCAAAGTTTGACTCGGTTGGAAACATTCTTTGGACACGATTATTCCCAAATTATANCACAAATATTCAAATATCAAGTATGGATTTAGATTCATCTGGAAATCTGTATATAGCCACAATACATCAAGCGTTGGCGACTCTTTACAATGCGAGCGGTTCCGTATGGACCACAGTGCCAACTTCAACAGGGACAAACTCAATAGGCTCTTCGTTTCTAATCAAATATAATCCGAGTGGTATTGGTCAATGGGTAAGTAAAATTGATGGGGTAAGTTATTTCGAAGACGTTTCACGACTGGTGGTAAGAAACAATAGCTTATATATTTGTGGAAATTTTGCGAAATCGACGGGATCCACTACAACCGCAATATTCTACAATGCCAGCGGCACATCGATTTTTGCAATAACCGGCGGTAACAGGGCACTTGGTGCAGGATTCTGGGCAAAATATAACCTAAATGGAACTCCTTTGTTATGTGTTAAAACAGATACTACAAGTACTTCCTCATTGTCATTCGGAAACGGTGTATTTTATGGGGTTGACGAAGATGCAAATGGAAACATCTACGTATCAGGTAGACTTTATGGAAACAATGACTCCACCTCTATTAATAATGCAATAAATACGATATATAATGCGGACGGAACCGTATTCAAATCGTATGGGGGATATGTGACCTTTGTGGCAAAGTACAATAGCTCTGGTATAGGTCAATGGATACAAACAGCCCTATTTGATCACACAATTTCAACTCCAACTCAACCAGGCAACAACTTGAACTATGATAGTGATGGCGTGGATTTAAGAATGTACTCTCGATTTAATACAGTAACCGATAAGTTACTTGTAGCCATACAGGCAACGAATAAAGGAGGCTACCTTTTGACTGATAGTAACGATGTACATTTATCATCGAAGTTAACCAATATTACTACAGAACTTACAGCGATACCTAGTAGTGGAATTTACCAGATATCATATGATAAATCAAAAATATGGTCCGCTTTAATTGCAGTGGAACCGTTTAATAACCAGTTTGACGCACTTCCAGCGGAATGGTTAAACGCAAGCACCATTACCGATGCATCTGGAAACATATATATTTCCTTCAATGGTACCTATGGAGACGCTGCTTATGATACAGGACCATCGTATAGCATCTATGATTCAAGTGGTACAGTAGCCAAAAATATTCCTGCCGATACAACTGACTGCTTGATCGTGAAGTTCGACTCACAAGGCATACATCAGTGGACCGTGTACTTTACAGGCGGACAATGTGGTATACAACGCCTTGCAATCGACCAAAGTGGAAATCTATATGGAACCGGTTATGTGAGTAGCGCGCCCGTTGTAATAACTATTGCTACTGGTGCGTCGTCGAATGCATCTGTTACTGATACAACGAATACGTCTACTCTTTTACCAATCCCAAGAGGAACATACGGAGCCTTCATAATAAAGTTCAATTCGCTTGGAGTTACACAGTGGATGAGAAAAATTGACTCTTTGTCACCAAGCGAAGGTAACAGCATTGGTGTGAACGCGACCGGTGAGATTTACGTATGTGGTCGTTATACAGGCGCAGCCAATGTATATAATAGCGGGGGATCCATTGCAACAAGCCTTCTCAACGCAGGTTCAAATAGTGGGTTCCTTGTAAAATACAACTCGAGTGGTACGGCATTGTGGGCTCGTCGTATCGATGGCACTTCAAATGACGGAGCCTATGATATCACACTCGACCCAAGTGGAAATATATACATGACTGGGTACTACACGGGTACAGGGACTATCTACACCACAGGTANTTCTCAGTGGGGAGCGCTAAGCGCCGCCACTTCTACAGGTGCGTATGCTGCAAAATACGATTCTTNTGGCACGCCCTTATTAAGCGTNCGAGTTGACGGTTCAGCGGCTGAATATGGTACGCTTGTAACAACGGATGCTGTAGGCAACATGTATATGGCTGTGAATTATAATTCAAGTGGGGTTACCATTTATAATTCGGATGGTACCCAATATGGAACGCGAGGGGCTGGACAAACCTTAATTATTAAGTACAACGCTTCGGGTATGGTGCAATGGGTACTTCGCACTGCAAATGTTGATGCAAATGGGTTGGTCGTCGACTCTAATTTTAATGTAATTGTGTCTTACTCCTTTGCAACCTCTTCACGTTTAGGAATTTGTTATAATGCAAATGACACTTCAAGCACCACAATTGCCGAACACCAACAAACTGTGAAATATAATAGTTCGGGTGTTGTTATATGGGCGATTGGTATAGATGGCTTAGAAGAAAGCACATCTGCGGCTTCCACTTTATCCGGTGCTGTAGGTTACAATAAACATCTCGCAATCACCAGTTCACAACTAGTCGTTACTAAAAAAGTTTCTCCAAACTATAGACAGACTTTTAATTCGCCATACTCACGTTCATCATATAATCAGTACTATGGGATCGCAATTGCTACATTTGATATTGATACGGGAGGTTTCTAATCATGTTGTAAATAAATATCATCGTGATCAGGCACCTGGTCCGTTATTCAGGGTTTAAATTTGGTTTTTGGTACATGTGCTATATCCAACTTCTTATATCGTCCTCATGAGTTGAATAATCGGGTACATCGCCCATGGATGATCCATCACCCTCGTGAAGGATTACGCTCAGCGCGGTCAAGTTGCGCTGGGTATCACAGAATGGGATCTTTGTTACTTCAGCATCTACAAATGCGCCTATGTTTGTGTGCGATATAAACAATTGCGCCAACACCCGCTGAAAGATGAGTCGCCCGGCATCCATGTCGATCGTTGATCGGTCTCCAAGCAATCTGGCGACCTCCTTCCATTCCTCGGCACATGCGTCCTTGTCCCAGACAAGTGCGTCAATCATGTCATGATTCACCCATTGGATACGCTTACCAAACTGGAGGCGTATAGTGGCAACAATCTCGCGTCGAATATGATCTGCTACTTTTTGTGCACATGGATGGTGAATCGCCTCTAATACCCGTGGTATCATAAGGCAATGTTGCCCCGCATCCATACGTAGGAACGAACTGCGGAATAGAGCAGGAGGTTTCATTGTTTGAGTACTTATCCCCAACATCTTCAATAGGTCTGGCAACAGACACGTAGGAGAGGCTCGTGCGTACGGGGAAAGAAGACCCCATAGTTCCTGGGCACTAGGAATGTACTCCATAAACATGGTGTGTGTATGGACAACCTCGTATAATTCTACGAGACCATCCAACATACGATCAACGATCTCTCTTAGTTTTGCACAGTTGGGCTTTGCGTAGATTGCATAGTTGTTTGTGTCGCACTCAGAGTCGCACCCGACCATGAGTTCTGGTTCTGATGTTGGATTCTCTTCTCCTAAGATAAACAACGTCTCCAAGGGAAGGCGGCAAATTGTATCGTTAAAGTCAAGATAAAAGCCGCCGTGATTACGCAGAATAATTACGCGAATAAAGTCTGTCTTCAAGACAAGGTCCTTGACATCATTGGACATGACAATGTCTAAAAGTCGTTTGCTAACGCTTCGAGCTTCTTCCTGTATTTCGTCAAAATAGTGAACCTGTATTGCAGTAGGTAGGTCTGGTGCAAACTCGAACAGCTCTATCGTATCTTTCAAGTTTGTCCAGAGATGAAACTCAAAGTCTGTGTTTTGATCTAACCATGTATTCACCCGACGGTAGACCACGTCTGGTACCATGTAATCACCAATCCGAAACCAAACCCAGTGGATCTTCCTACAAAAAGCAACCGGTTCCGTATTTTCAGGCAACCGATTATACTTAAGGACAAGATACAGTTGCTTTTTCGTAAGAGGGCTTCCTGAAATTACGAACGTCCACGCTCTTATGTTCATAGCTTCCGGTCGTGAAGCCTCTACCGTGTAAGCTCCTTCCGGAATATTTACCTGTTTATCAAAATGACTTTCTATACCAAAAGCCTCTCCAAATGTGTCGCGTTGCATAACAGTTCCATCAAAGAGATTGATTACCTTGGAATGACGATGCTCATCAAATGCAACATTTTCGTGTATAGGGTACACGGGATCTAGGTTGAAATATCGACGGGATAGTACCATAATGAAGTCGTATTACATTGGAACCTGTACAAAAAATTACAACGACTCGACGCGAACCGGTAGATCTTATATCTATGTTATCTTTGAGCGTAGAAAGTCAACTTCTCTTTTCAGCTCCTTGATTGCCTCAATGAGCAGTGCACTAATATTTCCATAAGCAACGGACACAGTGTCCCCGTTTCTATACACCACTTCGGGAAGTACTTCTTGTATTTCTTGTGCAACAACGCCGGCAAATCTCTTTCCAGTTGGATCGTCTTTGCGATTAAATGTGTATCCAGTTATGGCTTCAATCTTTTTTAAGGCTTCTGGGATAGGTTCAAGGTTGGTTTTCATTCTCATGTCCGAATATGCAGAGATGTCTCCAGAAGCATAGATCGTCCCTATAACATGAAGTGGATACGCGGGAGCAGTTGTGCCAATCCCAACATTCCCCTGTGCATTCACTATGAATGGAGTTGTGTCTATCCCAGAGGCTACATCATCGACACGGAACAGATCGCTCGTGTCAGCACCTTGGTATATATGTAGCCTAGCTGTTGCAGATGAAGATAATATTCCAATTCCAATGTTTCCGGTAGTCACACTCAAAGTCGTAGCACTGCCAGCATTTCCGGATAACGTTCCAACAAAGGTAGTCGCCTTCACAGTACCGACGACGTCCAGGTCCTCCGTCGGTGTCTTTGTTCCNATTCCTACGCGTCCATCAAAAAAACTTACACCTGATACATGAAGCCGTTGCTGAGGGTCACTCGTACCGATACCAATTGANCCTGCATTACTACTACTTACAGTAAGAACGGTTTGTCTCGATCCGTCATCATTAAAAACTTGCAAGGCGACTTGTTTTGATACAATCAGTTGCTGATTGGATATCATGATATGTGACTATCCTCTAAGATAACGATAATATATATATTATCGTTAAAGACACAACTAAGTCATCAGACGAATGTATATAAGGACTATGTGAAACTATTATTACAACTAAACTACACCCTACACCCTAAACATGAAACGCAGAAGTGATCCACTAACCAATCCAATCATCCTGTCGTCGGATGAAATCCGTACAATCATTGACGAGATCCAAGCAGACCCATCTTCGCCAAAAGACAGGGAACGTACCTTCCGAAGAATCCACAGTGAATTTGCGGAGCACTACCCCACCCTTTTTCAACTATCATGCCAACCAAATATGGACATTGACCGTCTCAACATTCTCTTGTCCATGATGGATAAAGTTCATAGTAAGGTCGTATCTCAGCACGACGCAAGTGTTGTCGTCGGTCAAAATCTGTTCAACGGTTTTGTGAAACCCGTCGTGAAAGATGAGCCTGAAGAAAACTAAAATATAATTTATTTTTATGGTCATTCGAGAAAAAATTGATTTAAGACTTATCTATCATGGTTTACATAAGCAATCTTCTTCTTCATATCCAGTAAAGTTAATCTCTTAAAAATGTCCGCACCTACACCTACAGCTACAGCCAACACCAACGAAACCGACAAGTTCACCAACCTAACGGACCTACTAAAAGAGGTCATGGTGGAGCACGATGAAAATGAAAAAAATGGAACAAAGACAAACACCTTGATCGCTGTGCTGCGCAAGAAGCACTATTGGCCATACCTGCAGGTAAAGCAATACTTTGACAGGAGCGGTCTGACTCTTCTACACAACACTTACAAGCGCGACGACGTGAGTCACTTTGCCGAACTCTACAACGAGTGCCGCAGCGTCGTCCTGGACCTCGATGCTCCTATTGGAAAGAACATCGTCGTCAGCCTAGCGGGTACAACCCCCACTATCATGCATGACATTGCATACAAACTGCATGCTCAGCCTGCTGATGTATGCGAGCAAAGCTACGAGGGAACTGTTGTGTTCGTCTACTACCACGTAGACAAGTGGCACTTCAGCACGACCAGCTGCCCTTCTGTGAACAGCTCCCGGTACCGTCACCCAACCAAGACACACGGCTGTCTCATGAACGAGGTGATCAACAAGCACTATCCCGCTGATACTCACGAGGAGAGCCGCGCCATGTTCACTGCCACGCTGGACACGAACAAAGCCTACTCGTTCATCCTGGTGCACCACGAGAACCAGCACATTACAGATCACACAGACGAGTTTGGTGCCGACTACGGTGTACTTGTTCATATCGGGACTCGCTTGCGAAAGGAGGATGTCCCGCTGGACCTCCAAGATGCTAAAAATCAAATAGATCTTCCTTTCATCAAGTATGCTGGACGCTTTGCAAGCCCAGACGAGGCGATGAATTGGCTGAGTAGCCGCGAACCAAAGCACACCTATGGATTTGTTGTAAAGAGAAAGACTGAGGACGGTAAGGAAAACATGCTGAGGGTATGCCCCACGTCAATTCTGGAGAAGGACGAGGAAGATCTTGGGAACACAAACATGTGGATGAACATGCTTCACGTATACAAGCAAAACCTGCTGCACTTCCGGGTGGAGGACTATCTCACCAAGTACCATCCAGACTGGAAGGAGACCAACCCTGGCAACCACGGGTATGTGATCCATACCGCATTCAAGACCTTCAATGACATCCTGTATGATCTCTACCGGCGAACCACCTACTACAACAAGACCACGCAGCGATACACCATGGACAAGACACTGGACGCAAGTTTGGCGCCTATGATTCGATTTCATTTGGCGCAACTGCGATTCATCCAGACGTCCACCCATTTGTTCGGTCCTCTGACCTACAAGGCGGTGTACCACTACATGTGCTTCCACGTGACCATGAAGAACATTCGTATGCTGATCCGCTTCTTTGCAAGCGAGAGTTTGGTTGAATATCCAATTCACCCTGCAGCTCTCAAGTGTATCATCACGCTGAACCAGGAGCTTTCTAAGCGATGATAAAAACGAAAAAAGTAAAAAGTAAAAAGTAAACAAATACAAGAGCCTGCTTTTGTGTTTTTAATTTCAATATTTTTCTGTACACCGACAAACCTGCTGTGTTTTCTACGTGATACTGAAGCGATAGATGTCACAAGTACATCTGGCATTAAAAATATTATGTATTTTTAGAAGGACATGAAAGGAGGGTTTGATTTATTCAACAAAAAGAAAAATGCTACTATTGATGCTACTATGAATGAGTTTGACAATATAGTTAAGGCTTTTCTCGGGTTAGTCGTCCCGGACGAATTAAAACCATTTATAGAGTTACACGTCAAAATCGCGTCTATCGAACCGACACTCATGCAATCTTTAGAAGGAAAAGAACGTACACCTGGAATGACAGAAATGGAAATATTTAGCGCTAAAAATAAGTTGTTTCAGTTGGTATCTAAAAATTATGAAATAGACCTCGAGTCTACAAAAGGTGATACCCTAGCTAGTTTTACAACTCTTAAGGAATCCTATTATAAATTAACAGGATTCCCAGAAGAATATGAAAAATATAGAGATGTTTATGATATTCATAAATACAAAAAATATCATAGATACAAAAGAAAATCTCAAGAAACAATTAATAAATGATGTAGAAGGAGCGGAATCATATCTCTCTGGGGCCTTACAATATGTGAGAGATACATTGAGACGTGAACTAGATGCCGATCTTACCAAAACAGGTTCGGAAAACCCGGAAAACTCGGAGCAGAAAGGGGGGCGTAAGTGCACTAAATCCAACGAAAAAGTCAAGGTCGGCAACAGAACCTATGTTGTTTACCTTGGTTCTCGTGGTGGCAAATATGTACGCATGGGAGGCAAGTATGTTTCTCTTGCAAGTATGCGCAAATAAAATAACGAATGAATCTAATAGCATCGAGCTCCACCATTGCTTGCTGGACTCGCTTTATTGGAATTAGCTTTACGGCACACGGATGATGGTGCTCTTCAGTTAGATACAACCCACGATGAACATTTCCAAAGTTACCGTGTCCTATTTTTTCTTGTACAACTACTACAGAGACTTTATCTGTTTATATTTCTATCCATTTATTAGAGACATATCGACAGAGACAAAAAGCGAATGTCAAAAAATACACTTGGATACAGTATGTTGACCTATACAAGCCCAGTGGCAGCTCCTCCCAGGGCTGTCAACGGGGGGCTCTATACAGGAGAGCCTTTTGCACCCGGTGCTCCTTGGGCAAATGTACCCATTGTTCCAGATGCACACATCATGGTACAAAATTTGCAATCTGCCAATCCTCCCCCAGGAGCTTTGGCGCTGATTCCTGGAAGCGACCGCCCTGGAAACAATAAAACCGAATTCCCAGCCCACGATGTGTTCCGCCCCGACAAGTATAAGATTCGATGCATTAGGTAAGAGAGAGTTGGGAGAGAGCTATATGGGATCGTGTAGAAAACAGAGTGCTCAGAAAAGATTCACTCAAAGACAAGTACTCTCCCGTAGTGCTTTGGAGGGCGTGGATGAAATAAAATGCTTCAACTTACAAATACTACTGTTCGCTACATACGGAAGAACCTGATATTTCAATCGATCGCCAGAAGGGGATTGTCAAAAACTAATAAGAAAACTGTAATTACTTCTTGCTTGCAACGATTAAACCAGAAAATCAACCGATGATGCAATTGCCCATGATTACTGGAACAGACCTGGGAGAGGAGAAGAGAGAGAAGGCATGATAGGAATGGTCCACTCCAGCGAGTCTCTGTGTTTTGTGACCACCCCGCAGATGAAGCGGTACGCTTCGTTGATCTGTTCGTAAGTGGTGGCGCCTGTAATAAGCACCTTACCACTTTGGAAGACGGATACAGTTACTTTTTTACACCGACCATCGGTGCCACCTTTTCCATCGCACGGCTCCTCACAAGTGCATCTGCCTGCGTGGTTTTCTTTTTCCCTCCAGAAGTACTGCAACTTTACACCTGGATACGACTCAGGTTGGTAACTGCACACATTGCTATAGTCGATCATCAACAGGTTATGAAGCACCTTTCGTCGGATTTTGAAGGGTATGCTAAAGTCGCTGTTAATCATGCGCACCTTGAAGTCATTTGCCCGAATGTTTTCAATTTGAGGAATAATAGAAATATCTTTCTCCTTGGCAATCCTCATCACTTCACCCGCGATCCTCTCTACAACCATCTCGCCGTCTTCCATGGTCTTGATGCCCGTCATCTGCACGTTGCCATTGCGGAAGAGCTTGATGTTGGGCATATATCCTTCGCGAAAGCGGTAGATGACGGTTGCTTGATTATCGAATGTTTTTTTGTTTGCGGTTTTCTTTTTCTTAGGATACACGCCTTTGGACTTATCTCTTCCAAGTTCAATCCATACGAATCCTGTACTGCCATTGGCAATATGAAAGTGCTCAAAGAAGACGTCCAAGTTTACAGCTGACCCCACATGACCATTGGCGGTAATAGTGGATACCCGATATGGTGTGTATTCAATAGCAGAAGTCATTGTTATATATAAAGGCTTTAAGCATAAAACAAAATCAATTTTTCTTTAAATGGTTTTATAAATGTGGAGGGAAACGATGGAAAGGGGGTTAAGAACAAAAAAGAGAGAATTTCACCAAAGACGCTTGGTAAGTCGGACTCGTTTACCCACTACCCACTACAACAGTTGATGAACTCTCTTTGTATGACAAATTCATTTTACTATCAAGTGTCTTTTGGAAGTCAACCACTGTTTTGTTCTCCCGATAAGGAGCTGGTTGTTTATCTGGTATCACATGCACCCTGTTTAGAAGGGTAGATGAGCACGGGTCCGTTGACAAATACGATGTATTTACCATTTCCATCTGTGGCATAATGTTGATGAACGGTGGCATATTCATGACTGCTGTTCTACTCGTAGATTTGTGAATTGTCCTAAACTCTTGAATAGCAAGTGGTCCTCCAAACATGTTCAGTAAGTACTTATTCGGCGCTGGTCGCACACTCGTGCACCCGATCCTTCTTCCTAGAATCTGGATCCAACTATAAATGTCCCATGCCCTATCACTTCCGCTATGGACTGAAAAGTTGTAAGCAGCTGCACATTCGAGAGAGCAAAAGGTACCAAATAGCTCAAAGCTGTCGTGAATGACGTCATATTTAATGGGCATACCCGTCAATGTGGAAGCTGGGTGACAACACCAGAAACAACATGTGCCACCATCTGCATGGTTGCCGTTGTGGTTTTCGACATTTACTCGCTCTTTCATCTTGCCCTCGTAGTTGTCTGGGGCGCTTACGAAATGCGTATCAGGTATGTAAGGGACAGGATCCTCTTTATTGTTTTGTTGTTCATTACCCTGAATGAGTTCATCCACCTTGCTTTTTGCTAGAGCCAGTTGTACAACAATATGCTCCGGAGAGGAATTAGCCTTATTTAAACTATCGACTAGTCTTGTTCTAGTGGTCAATCTAGATAGAACCGCCGAAACCTTTGGGGGGGTCACAACTGGAAGAGAGGAAGAGGCACCTGTCTCTGTCGGTGCTTCCTTCTTAGAAACTCTTTTTCGAGGTGCTGGTTTTGTTTTAACATCAGGTTCTGCGAGTTCAGCAGGTTCTGCGAGTTCAATGGGTTCAACGGGTTCAACGGGTTCAACGGGTTCAACGGGTTCAACGGGTTCAACGGGTTCA
>JGI24768J34885_10000312_pt1 | contig 14168 bp, 14 predicted proteins | sample LakOntMetagenome_FD_34885 | JGI IMG/M metagenome (IMG submission 34885) | reverse complement strand
TGGTCGTTTTTAGGCGTGTTTAGTAGCATTGCTGTGGTGGGTATATTGTTGGGTAGTTGGCTTTCAAAGCGCATCCCAGGCGAAAAGTTAAAGCCAGCCTTTGGGTGGTTCGTTTTGGTGATGGGTACCTATATTATTATCAAAGAATTGTTTTAATTTCACATTGCGATGGAACAGAAAAATCAACAAGAAATCAATCAGCTCATCAAACAGGTGAATTCCTTGTTGTTGAGTGTGGGTGGCATTTTGGTGGTGGTGTTGGCGATGATTGTGATGATCTATTGGGGCGATGATATGGCGGAGGAAGATTTCGAGAGCAGTGGTGCTGATCGGGCCTTGATAGATAGCGCCGCGCCAGTGAATCATCCTTCTTTGGATGAGTCGAGTGATTTGTGGGTGGCTGCTGATATTGCCAATGCCCCTGAGGGTAAAAAAGCGCAGTTGGAGTATGGAAAAGAGCTGATTGTGAATACCGCCAAATATTTTGGTCCGAAAGGCAGCGTAGCACACCTAACCAATGGGATGAATTGCCAGAATTGCCATTTGAATGCCGGTACACAACCTTATGGAAATAATTACGGTTCGGTGGCCAGTACGTATCCAAAATATCGGGGTCGTAGTGGTGCCATCGAAGATATTTACAAGCGGGTGGCTGATTGTTTTGAGCGTTCACTGAATGGCGTTGCGCCGAAAGTTGGAAGCAAGGAGATGGAAGCCATCGTATCGTACATAAACTATGTAGGGAGCAACGTAAAGAAAGGCGATAAGGCAAAGGGCTCAGGGATTTACGAGGTGGCATTGTTGGATCGCGCCGCTGATCCTGCCAAAGGAAAGATTTTATATGCCGCCAAGTGTGTGAGCTGTCACCAAGCGGATGGTTCGGGGATGATGAATACTGATGGTGTTAGTTATCAGTATCCACCTATGTGGGGCGATCATTCTTATAACCACGGTGCGGGTTTGTATCGTCTCTCGCGTTTCGCGGGTTACATCAAAGCCAATATGCCATTGGGTGCCACGTATAAAGCCCCATTGCTGAGCGATGAGGAAGCCTGGGACCTTGCGGCGTTTGTGAATTCTATGCCACGGCCGAGCAAAGATTTGAGCAAAGATTGGCCAAAAATAGAGGAGAAAAATTTTGATCATCCTTTTGGTCCGTTCGCGGATGCTTACAGTGAAGAACAGCACAAATTCGGTCCTTTCAAACCCATTAAAGCCGCACAAAAGAAAGCCAAGAAGGGTTAATGTTGCCCCAGTTGAAACACAATAATATACAAAAAAAATGTCAGAAAATCAAGAAGTAACCGTCGAAACCAGTCACGCAGGCATGGAAGCTTGTTGTGTGGTACAGTGTGATTTGGAGTTGGGCGGTAATTACTGGAACAACCAATATGAGTCTGGCAAAACGGGCTGGGACTTGGGTATGGCATCACCGGCTTTGATGAAGTATATAGATTCATTGCCGAATAAGGATGCACGTATTTTGATTCCTGGCTGTGGAAACGCTTATGAGGCCCAGTATTTATTGGATCAAGGGTTTACGAACATTACGTTGATTGATATCGCGCCTTTGTTGGTTGAGCAATTGCAAGCGAAATATGTTGGCAATTCAAACATTCAGGTGGTGTTGGGCGATTTTTTTGAATTTGAAGGACAGTTTGATGTGATCATCGAACAGACATTTTTCTGCGCCATTCAACCCTACATGCGCAGCGAATATGTGAAGCAAATGCGTAAACTGTTGTCGCCCGAGGGTGAATTGGCGGGATTGTTGTTTGATACCCGTTTCGATTTCGATGGTCCTCCGTTTGGCGGGTGCAAGTGTGAGTACAAGCCCATTTTCGACGAGGGTGGATTGCGGGTGGATGAAATGGAAATTACCCCAGATTCGGCCAAGCCCAGAGCGGGAACGGAGTTGTTTTTTCGCGCAGGTGTGAAAAAATCAACCGATGCCTGTGTTGTGGATGCCGCTTGTGGTATCAAACAGTATGCGAACATCGCAGAGAAACTAAATTGGAATAAAATAAATCAAGACTAAAAATAATACGATGAATATAGAGCAAATCTACACAGGATGTTTGGCGCAAGGTGCCTATTACATCCAAAGCAATGGAGAAGCGGTGATCATTGATCCACTGCGTGAAGTACAGCCTTACATGGATCGTTTGGCAAAGGATGGCGTGAAATTGAAGTACATTTTTGAGACGCATTTTCATGCTGATTTTGTGAGCGGTCATTTGGATTTGAGTAAGAAAACCGGTGCGCCGATCGTTTACGGTCCAACCGCCAATCCCGAATTCGAATGCATTGTGGCTGAAGACCAACAGGTGTTTACCGTGGGTGATATCACCATTGAGGTGTTGCATACACCCGGACATACCATGGAAAGCACTTGCTATTTGTTGAAAGACGCTGCGGGTAATCCACACAGTTTGTTTAGTGGTGATACGCTGTTTTTGGGAGATGTTGGAAGACCTGATTTGGCGCAAAAAGCGGCCGATATGACGCAAGAGCAATTGGCGGGGCTGTTGTTTGATTCATTGATGAACAAGATTATGCCGTTGCCCAATGAGGTGATGGTGTATCCTGCACACGGTGCTGGAAGTGCTTGTGGTAAGAACATGATGAAGGAAACGATGGACAGTTTGGGGCATCAGAAAGAGATGAACTACGCATTGAACCAGCCTAGCAAAGAAGCCTTTATTGAGGCGGTGTTGGATGGATTGTTGCCGCCACCTGCGTATTTCCCAATGAATGTTGCCATGAATAAAAAGGGCTATGAGTCTGTGGATGTGGTTCTGGGTAATGGAATGAGGGCGTTGAGTGTGGCTGAGTTTGAAGCGGCTGCAGAAACGATGGATGCTGTAATGTTGGATACCCGTGGTGCGGGTGACTTTGCTCAAGGATTTGTACCACGTAGCATCAATATTGGTATTGACGGACAGTTTGCACCTTGGGTGGGTTCTGTGATTGGCGATGTAAAAACGCCAATTTTGTTGGTGACAGATGCTGGCAGGGAGGAAGAGACCGTTACACGTTTAACGCGTGTTGGCTTTGATAATTTGTTGGGTCATTTGAGTGGCGGTTTTGAATCTTGGAAAAATGCAGAAAAGGAATTTGATACAGTTCATCGCATCACGGCGGAGCAATTTGCTGCGGAAGTGAAGGTGGGCGAGTCTCAAGTGGTTGATGTGCGTAAAGAAAGCGAATATCGCGCAGAGCATGTAGACGAAGCCTATAACAAGCCGTTGGATTTCATCAACGATTGGTTTGCTGAAATGGCAGCGAAGGACGATGCTTTCTATATGCATTGTGCCGGTGGATACCGCAGCATGATTGCCGCTTCAATATTGAAAGCACGTGGTATTCATAATTTCAAAGAGGTTGAAGGCGGATTTGGCGCCATCGCGAAAACTGAAGTGCCCAAAACCGATTTTGTTTGTCAAAGTAAATTGCAAAAAGCATAAATATGTTGGAATGGATTTCTCAACCCTGGCCATGGTATGTGGCTGGGGTTTTTATCGGATTAACGGTGCCCGCGCTTTTGTTGCTGGGCAATAAAACGTTTGGGATTTCAAGTTCGCTGCGACATATCTGCGCCGCCTGTATGCCTGCGAAAATTCCATTTTTCAATTACGATTGGAAGAAAGAATCATGGAATTTGTACTTTGTAGTGGGCACATTGCTGGGTGGATTTTTGGCAGCGCAGTTTTTGTCGAACCCCGAGGATTTTGTTGTAGCAGACGCTACCAAAGCCCATTTACAGGCGAGTGGAGTAATCGATTTTGCTGGCATGTTGCCTTCTGATGTGTTCAGTTGGGATGCGCTGTTTTCGGTTAGAGGCCTGGTGTTTACCGTTTTGGGTGGCTTTTTGGTGGGTTTTGGGACCCGTTGGGCTGGTGGTTGCACGAGCGGACATGCGATTATGGGCTTGAGCAATTTGCAGTGGCCATCATTGGTAGCGACCTGCTGTTTCATGGTGGGCGGTATCCTGATGACTTGGTTTGGTATTCCATTTTTATTGTCTTTATAAAGTAGCAAGAGTATGACAAAACATTCAGATCAAATGGTAGAGACAGGCACGGCCTGTGTGAACGAATCAGCGGTTGTGAAGCCGTGGTATAGCAATTTAAAGTACTTGGTAGTGGGTGCGATTTTCGGGATTGTGTTTGTGAAGGCGGAGATCATCAGTTGGTTCCGCATTCAGGAGATGTTCCGTTTTGAGAGCTTTCACATGTACGGTGTAATTGGCACTGCCGTTGTGGTGGGCATGATTTCGGTACAGATCATCAAGGCGAGAAAGGCAAAATCCATTGAGGGGGAAGAGATTGTGATTCACGATAAGGAGTTCAATAAAGGACAGATTTATGGTGGTTTAATCTTTGGATTGGGCTGGGCGATTACGGGTGCATGTCCGGGTCCTTTGTTCGCACAAATGGGCGCAGGATTTACCGTGGTAATAGTGACTTTCTTGAGTGCGGTTTTTGGTACTTGGGTTTATGGAAAGTTTCGCGATAAATTGCCTCATTAATTGATTTTGTAAATTTTAATTTTCAGGCCTCACCGTGACTTTGGTTACTGTGGGGCCTTTTTTTTTACTGTTGATTTGCATGTATAATTAAAAAGATGAAAACAATTAAATCAATCGTTCAAGAAGATGGTGCTACCGTTATTGATGTGCGTAGCAGTTGGGAATTTGCCGATGGGCATATAGAAGGCGCTCTGAATATTCCATTGGAAGATATTCCAAGCAGAGTGGCAGAAATACAGTTGTTAAAGCAGCCTTTGGTCGTTTATTGCAGGAGTGGGAATCGCAGTGGGATGGCACAGGGCTTTTTGGCCCAAGCGGGGATTAAAGAAGTATACAATGGTGGCGGTTTGGGAGATATGCGCATTCAATTGATGTAATATGTGGTATGCACTGACTCATCATTGGAATTTTGCGCGTGTGATGCGCGTTTTTATCGGTATTGTGATATTGGTTCAGGGCCTTGTGAATCATGACAATGGTGTGATTGCCATGGGTGGCTTTTTTACCTTGTTTGGTTTGTTTACCACCGGCTGTTGTGGTGTCAATGGTTGTAATACTACGCCAACGAAAATGAATCAAAATGATGTTGAGGATGTTACATTTGAAGTTGTAAAAACAAAGAAATATGAAAATGAATAAATTAAATAAATTGGCGGTATTGGCCTCGGGTATGTTGTTTTTGGTTTCATGTGGCGGAGCTACCAAAGTGGCAGATTCAGCGGCTTCTGGTTCGCAAACTGCTGCGGTGCAAGAACAAGGTACGGCACCCCAGCCGAAGGCTGGAGAAACCATCATCGTGGATGTACGTACGGTGGGAGAGTGGGACAACGACGGTCATGCCAATTGCTCTGTGAACATCCCCTTGGATCAATTGGAAGCCCGCATGGGTGAATTGAAAAAAGACCAAAAAGTGGTCTTGGTTTGCAGAAGTGGCGGTCGCGCAGGCACAGCAAAACAAATGCTTGAAGGTGCTGGTTTTACCCAAGTGGAAAACAAAGGCGCTTGGCAAAATATTGAGTGTAAATAAGTGTACTCGCGGGCTTTTGTGACTGTATTGGATGGGTTGTTTTTGCCTATCTTTGTGAGGCCATGAAAGCCCGCTTGCTTTTAATAGTTTTTTTACTAACCCAAACCTCCTTGCAGCAATTGTGGGGCGCGGCGGCCTTGGTAGAACATTATTACGAGCACAATGCAGGGAAGGCAGAATTGCCCCTGTTGGATTTTTTGGTTAGACATTATACCGAAGCCCACGAACAAGATGGGCATCCCGAAAAAGATCATTCAATGCCATTCCACCATGCGGATGGTTCTTTGCAGTTGGGTTATTACACCCCATTGGATCAATGTTTGTCGGTTTTGAGCGTTACACTCACCGATTCACATGAGCATCTTGGCAATCAGTATCAGTCATCGCCCTGCACTGGGGTGATCACAGCGATATGGCAGCCGCCTCGTTTCTAATTTATTGAATTTTATCATTGCGGTCTTTGATCCGCTGTGTGACGCTTTTTGCGTTACACAATCATTTTATTTTTTCTTGGCGTCCCAATGCGCACTCATTGGCATTAATTACACTACACGATGTTGCAGAAAATTATCGCTTTTAGCGTAAAACAGAAATTATTGGTAGCCCTGGGTGTTGTAGCCCTGATAGTTACCGGCGTATATCAACTCACAAAGTTGCCTATCGATGCGGTGCCTGACATCACCGACAATCAAGTGCAGCTCATTACTGTAGCCCCATCTTTGGGTGCTACCGACATAGAACGTTTGGTTACTGCTCCGGTTGAGCAAATTTGCCGGAACATACCCGGATTGAAAAATATGCGGAGTTTTTCTCGATTCGGGTTGTCGATCGTTACCCTCGTTTTTGAAGAAGATGTGGATGTTTATTGGGCTCGTCAGCAGGTTTCCGAGCGATTGGTCGTGATCAATGCGCAAATTCCGAAAGGGGTTGGCCAGCCTCAAATGGCTCCCATTACTACGGGATTGGGGGAGATTTATCAGTATGTGTTACGTCCGGCCGAAGGCTATGAGAAACAATGGACACCCACGGAATTGCGCACATTGCAAGATTGGTTTGTGCGAAAGCAGTTACTCGGCGTAAAGGGGGTGGCTGATGTGAGTAGTTATGGTGGGTATCAAAAGCAGTTTCAAGTGACGCTGAATCCCAACAAGTTGCAATCGGCGGGTGTGGGGGTGAATGAGGTGTTTGATGCGCTGAGCAAGGAGAACGCCAATACTGGCGGGAGTTATATAGAAAAAGGTCCGCAAGCGCTCTTTGTTCGCACTGAAGGCTTGCTCACGAATGCTGCTGAAATTGGCAGCGTGGTGGTGAAGTTGGGTAGTGGCGGATTGCCCATCTTGGTAAAAGATGTTGCAACCATTGCCGAGGGATCTGCCACCCGTTATGGTGCGATGTGCTACAATGCCGATGGTGAGGTTGCGGGTGCGGTGGTGATGATGTTGAAAGGGGCCAACAGCAATGAAGTGGTGGGTGCGGTGAAGGAGCGTGTGGCAGCCATTCAAAAGCAGTTGCCCAAGGGTGTAGTCATGGAAGCTTTTCTGGATCGGACCAAAATGGTGAACAACGCCATAGGTACCGTTGAGAAAAACTTGGCCGAAGGGGCTTTGATTGTTGTGCTGGTTTTGGTACTGGCCCTGGGCAGTTTGCGCGCTGGATTCGTTGTTGCCTCGGTGATTCCCTTGGCGATGTTGTTCGCCATTATTATGATGAACTTGTTTGGCGTTAGTGGTAATCTGATGAGTTTGGGCGCGTTGGATTTTGGACTGATCATCGATGGTGCGGTCATTATTGTTGAGGCGATTTTGCATCAGCTTTGGAAGAAGGATCACCAAGGAGCCATAGTGAAAGATCGGGATCAGGTGGTGGTGCAAAATGCGGGCCGGATGATGAATTCGGCGGTTTTCGGACAGTTGATTATCTTGGTGGTATATCTCCCAATTTTCTCGTTGGAAGGCATTGAAGGCAAGATGTTTAAACCCATGGCACAAACTGTGGCCTTTGCTTTGGTGGGCGCATTTATTCTGTCGCTTACCTATATTCCGATGATGTGTAGTTATTTCTTGCCCTTGCATCCGAGCAAAGGACAAGAGCGCAGCGAAAATATCGTGAAGAAGATCGAAAAGGCTTTTGAGCCCTTATTGCGTTGGGCCGTTGGCAAGGCACGATTGATCGTTATTTCATCGGCTGCATTGCTGTTAATTTCTTTGGTGGCTTTTTCAACCATTGGTGGTGAGTTTATCCCTGAATTGGAGGAAGGCGATTTTGCTGTTGAAACGCGTATCATGACGGGGAGCTCGGTGAAGGCTTCGATTGATTATACCCAACAAGCGGCTAAAATATTGTTGGATCGTTTTCCGGAAGTAGAAAAGGTGGTGACCAAAATTGGCAATGGTGAAATTCCAACAGACCCCATGCCCATGGAGGCCAGTGATATGATGGTGATTCTCAAGGATAAAAAAGATTGGGTGAGTGCTGAAACCTTTGAAGCGTTGGCAGAGAAAATGAGTGCCGCACTAGAGGAAGTGCCTGGGGTGACGGTTGGATTTCAATTCCCTGTTCAAATGCGCTTTAATGAGCTAATGACGGGCGCTAAGCAAGACGTGGTGTGCAAGATTTACGGTGCCAACATGGATTCTTTGTCGAAATTGGCTGTGCAATTGGGTGCCATTGCCTCCAACGTAGAGGGGGCTAAGGACGTATATGTAGAACAGGTGGGTGGTCAACCCCAAGTGGTGGTGAAATACAACCGTGGGAAGATGGCGCTCCATGGCATCAGAACCGAAACGTTGAACCAAGCCCTTGAAACCGCCTTCGCTGGCGCTACGGCAGGTCAGATATACGAAGACGAAAAGCGGTTCGATTTGGTGGTTCGACTAGATGCCAAGCACCGCAGCAATCAAGATGATGTGAGTGAATTGCCCATCAAAACAGAATCNGGTCAACTTATTCCGTTGAAAGAATTGGCCACAGTGTCTGTGATTGATGGCCCCAATCAAATTCAGCGGGAGAATGCCCAGCGAAGAATCACTGTGGGCTTCAATGTGCGCGGTGCCGACGTGCAAACTGTGGTGGAGGCCCTGCAATCAAAGGTAAATAAGCAAATGCGTATGCCGGCGGGTTACTCCTTGCACTACGGCGGCAGTTTTGAAAATCTTCAAAGCGCCAAGTCTAGATTGGCCATTGCAATTCCCGTGGCCTTACTACTCATTTGGATGTTGCTGTATTTCGCCTTCAGTTCCGTGCAGTACAGTTTGATCATTTTCTCGGCCATTCCACTGTCGCTCATTGGAGGGATTTGGGGGTTGTTGCTTCGCGATATGCCCTTTTCGATTAGTGCGGGTATAGGCATGATTGCCCTGTTTGGTGTGGCGGTACTGAATGGTATTGTTTTGTTGGCCGAGTTTCGCCGACATCCATCGCCCACCAATTTGCAGGAACTCAAAGAACAAGTGGTTCAAAGTACCCTCACCCGGTTGAGGCCTGTGTTGATGACGGCTTTGGTGGCCGCACTTGGATTTATGCCCATGGCGCTGAGTCACGGTGCGGGTGCGGAAGTGCAAAAGCCCTTGGCTACGGTGGTGATAGGCGGATTGATCACGGCGACCTTGCTCACCTTGTTGTTGTTGCCCACCTTGTACATCGCCCTGGAAAGACGCAAGTTCAAATTTGCCAATGCCAAAACGTTGGGTGTGCTGCTTGTGCTCTGCGCCTCACTGTTTGGTAACAGCCTACAAGCACAAACAAACCAAGCATTCCCCAAATTTCTCACTTTGGAGCAAGTGCTCGACAGTGCGGTACAACACAATAAGCAGTTGCATCAGTATCGTTTTCTTGCGGCATCTGCCGAGAAACAGGCGTTGAATAAACTGTCGCTGGATCCAATGGCCATTACGTTGGAGCGCGGACAGGTGAATTCGTGGTATCAGGATCAGAAATTGGGGGCATCGCAGGCCATCGCCATGCCGCAATATTATCGGGCGGAATACAGAAATAGAAAGTCAATGTCTGATGTCATGCGCTATCGTTATGGCATGAAAGAACTCGAAATAAAGCAGTCTGTGGCGATGCTTTTTCACCATTTGCAGCATACCCGTGAACAATTTGCGCTTTGGCATAACTTGGATTCCATGGCGAAGTTGAACTTGGAAAAAATGTCGCTGAGGCTTTTACAGGGCGATGTTGATGCGTTGGAATTGAACGATGCCAAAAAGGTGGCGGCCGATGTGAACATGCGTTACAAGCAATTGCTGCAATTGTACGAATCCGATGCGCTGGAATTGGGGGCTTGGATGGGCTTATCTGTGAAGGTTTATCCTGCTGCGGATGCCCAAAATTTGGCGGCTCCGGTTTCTGGTGGTGCGATGGTCCAAGGGACACTAAATTTGTTGAATTTGCCGGCCCAACGATTGGCTGAGGCCAATACGGCGATGAGTTATCAGGCATGGCAACTGGCGCGAGCGCAGCGATTGCCCTATTTTCAGATAGGTTGGGTACAGCAGAGTTTTCAGGGGTATCAGCAATTGCCTGCTGGGGAGCGTTATTTTGGGCGCGAGATGCAATTTTCGCAGTATCAGCTAGGGCTGCGGGTGCCTGTTGTGGGTGGTGGATATCGCCGAAGGGCGGAAGGGTTGCGGATGGAATACCAAGCGGCGGCCATGGCCGAGCAATTTGTGGGTGAGCGAGCGAATTTGCGCTATGAGCAGTTGAAAATGGCTTTGGCGTTCTGGGACGGACAAATNCAGCAATACCACGATGTACTCCTACCAGCAGCCAACGANCAACTCCGATTGCTGGGGTTACGGCGCGACAAAGGTGAAATCTCTGGTTTGGCTTGGGGGGTGTATTTGCGCGATGCGATGCAAACCCAAATCGATTACTATCAAACGGTTCACGAATGGGAATCGGTACAATTAGAACTTCAATATTTTAATCCCAACATACAATGAAAAACAATCAAATAGACTTCCAAGGAAGTACAATAAAAAACAAATTTTCACAGTTCATTCATTTTGGTAAAGTCCTGCATTTTGGTTTCCTCGCGTTGGTACTAGGTCTGCTATTCGCGGGTTGTGGCGGTGAAAATGGGGGCGATGCAACGGCTGCGGAAGTGGTTCAAACCGCCCAGTCCAAGGATACCTTGAAGTTGAATGCGAAGCAAGTGTCCAATGCGGGGATATCGGTTGGACCGGTTTCTGTGGGCGATGTAAGCACGGAGATCCAGTTGATGGGTGTGGTAGAAGCCTCCCCGCAGGGTAGGGTGTCTGTGGGTTCATTGCTTGGCGGTATGGTGAAAAAGATCGCTGTGAAAGCGGGAGATGTGGTGCGTGAGGGTCAAACTTTATGCGCCATTGAAAATCTCACTGTGGTGGATTGGCAAGAGGGGTATTTAACGGCCGAGGCCGACGGTTTTGTGTTGGCACAGGAGGCGGAGAGGCAAAAGGAGTTGTATCAGAACAAAGCGAGTAGCTTAAAGGTGTATCAGCAAGCCGAATCGGCATGGAAAGGAAACTTGGCCAAACGGGAGGCCTTGTTGCAGCGATTGGGGTCGGTAGGTATCAGCAAAGAACAGGTGAAAAAGGGCATACAGCGATTGATTTGGGTGAAATCATCATCGGCGGGGGTTGTGGAATCTGTGTTGGTGCATGAGGGGCAAACGGTGAGCGACAATGCCAATTTGGTGGAGGTGGTTAGCAATTCGGGCGCACAGTGGGTGTTGTCTGGGTTTGAGGCCCAAACGAGTTTGGTGCGTGTGGGGATGAAGGTGGAAATGGGTCCCGCCGAAGGCGGGACATCCAGCGTGGTGAACGGCCGCGTAGCGGCCGTATCGCCCAGTATCCAATCAGATCGCACCTGGAAGATTTATTGCGCGCCACAATCCAAATTGGGCCGTATTGATGGGGTACGTGTTGGACAAGCCATCAAAGGGAGGATCGCCGTGCAGTCGAACAATGCCTACTTGTTACCTGAATCATCGGTTTTTCAGCGCGATGGTAAACATTTTTGCTTCGTGAAATCTATCTTGAATCAGGCCGATGTGTACGTGCTTACCCCAATTGTGGTGGTGGGAAATCATGAGCAATCGGTGATCATAAGTAACCCGCCCAAAGATCCGGTGGTGCTAAAAGGTGCTTACAGTTTGTGGATGATGTGGGATGCCCAACAATCGGCTGAAGAATAAAAATGCGGAAGGAAACTGGCGTTATCCCAATAGCGGGTAGCGCCACAACTTCCATTTGTGCAGCCTGAATCGCACAGAAACGGCCAAGCAACCCAAGCCATATACCGCACTGTTGCTCAAATTGATCGAACTGGCCTCGGCGAAGTATTTGGTTGGACAGCTAACCTCGCCAATTTTGTAACCCTTGTTCACACATTGAGCCATGATTTGATTGTCGAAAAGGAAGTTGTCTGAGTTCAGGTCCCATCGAATCGATTCCAAAACCTCTCTTGAAAAAGCACGGTAACCCGTATGGTATTCCGATAATTTTTGGTCAATCAATATGTTTTGTGCCAATGTGAGAATGCGGTTGGCAATGTATTTTATCATCGGCATGCCACCTTCCAGCGCCCCTTTGCCCAAAATGCGTGAGCCTATCACTACCGGATAAATGTCTGTGGCTACCAAATGCGCCATCGCGGGAATGAGCTTTGGCGTGTATTGATAATCGGGGTGAAGCATGATAACAATGTCGGCCCCCAGATCCAGCGCTTTCCGATAGCAACTCTTCTGATTTCCGCCGTAGCCCAAGTTTTTTTCGTGTTTGATCAAATGCTGGATGCCCAATTTTGCCCCAACCTCCAAGGTGTTATCGCCCCCGGCATCGTCTACCAAAACCACATCGTCTACCAAATCAAACGGGATTTCACGGTATGTCTGCTCCAGTGTGAGCGCTGCATTGTATGCTGGCAAAACCACAACCACTTTTTTCCCGTGAATCATGCTGCGAAAATAAGGGATTGAGGTTAAGGTAGGGCAAACTCTGTGCGATACTCCATGTAAACACCGGCTGTCCAACCAAAAAAATCAGGCATCGCATACTCGTTTGTGACGTCCCACCCACTTTCGGCTTCGGCCAACATGTGTCCCAATAGCCAAAGCCCCTTCCCCTGTTTTGGTTGGTTGGGTAGTTGGAAACTGTCTTGGTTTTGTTGGGCCAATAGGGAATCGAATCCATCGCCCAATCGACCCGAAAGGAATCGCCCAAAGCGCATTAAAAAGGCGTCATTGGCATCGTGGCCGTAATGGTTGTATCCAAGCGAATGGGGTGCGAGTTTGCGCTCTGAGGTAGATAGTCCCAGAAAACGTTCGCGCATCCACCAGCTGTGTTCCATTTCCAATGCGTTGAGTGCTCGGCGCAGCCAAACAGTGTCTTGGGTGGTGTTGTAAATATCTGAAACCATCGCACCGAGCATGGGTGGCTGACTGCGGTTGGTCATTGAATAGCGATTGGCGTTGGGCACGTGTCCGAACTTTTCTACCAGCCAAATCAGGTTGTTACAGTTGTTGATGGCTTGCTGCAGTGCGGCCTGTTCATCGGGGGTGGATTCGCCGTTTCGATGGGGGTGGGTGCCGTAGGCGATGAGACCACGGTTGATAAAATAGCTATCCCAGTAGTACATCTCCTGAAACATTTTGTTGCCCGCCAATGTGGGTGTGGAGTAGGGATGCGGCAATCCAATGAAGTCGGCAGAATCCTTGGTGAGGTGTCTCACGCTGCATTTCCAATGGTTGCGGTAATGGGTGAGCGCGTCGCTGCTATCTGCCTGTGTGAGGTCGTGGGCGAACGCGTTTTCGGAGACGCCCAATAGCCAGAGGAAGGCGAGTGCCATCGTCGTGGATATCAATTTGCCTTTCCCTTGCTGCGCCATGGGTCAAAAATACGCGGGTTCTACCGCTTTTTCTCGGGGCGATTACAATTGCGCTGCGATGCCATCCCATAGGGCGATGCGGGCGCGAAGAGCTTCTTGCGCGGTGGTGGTGGCTTCGGCCCATTTCTGGGGGTCTTCACCGCAAACATGAGAAAGCATCAACGCAGAAAGTCCTGCATGGTGGTCTCCATCGAGTTCGATGTGACGTTCCAGGTAATAGATAAAGGTGTTGAAGTTCTGTCCGTTCGCATTCAGTTCTTTCACCATCGCAAGGAACATGTCTGGAATCAGGTCTTCTCTGCCAAACGCAAATGCGGCGGCTACTTCGTGCAGTTGATCGCGACCGATGATTTCAAAGGTGCTGCTCACAAAACGCGCCGCGGCGGCAGGGGCATCGGCATGGGTCAAGGCTTCGGGAACAGTGTGCGATTGTTGCAAAGCGCTAACCACTCTGTCTATGCTGTTATGTGATGCGCCGGCTTCGTCCATNGCCCGTTTGTACAATTCGAAGTGGCTGATATGTCCGCCCGTTGGATCCTCATCGCTCTCTTCGCCCAAGACGATTTCGTTGATNAAAAAGCGCAATTCGGCGGTTCCCACGGGGATCCAAGGCGATTGGGTGCAGGTGAGGTGGTGTTGGAGGTATTTGAGNAGCGACATAAAATCCCAAACCGCGTATACATGGTGTTCCATGAAGCGTTGGAGTTTTTCTTGGCTGTTGATTTTGTTGTATAAAGGGTG
>JGI24768J34885_10000309_pt1 | contig 14191 bp, 13 predicted proteins | sample LakOntMetagenome_FD_34885 | JGI IMG/M metagenome (IMG submission 34885) | reverse complement strand
CCAACGCCGATAATCATTAATTACTTAAGCAGTTGGTGGTAAGCCGGCCTCTTTAAGAGCGGCCTCAGCAGTTAAACCATCATGAATTACGGTGTAGTAAGCACGGGATGCTTTTTGCACATCTGCTGCGCCCCAAACATTTCTGCCAACCACAGCACCTTTTGCGCCAGCATCAATTGCATCTCTAGTACTTGCTAATGCTGCGCCAAGTGTTGGCTCCTTTGGACCGCCTGCAATCACAATTGGCGCTGGGCAGGAAGCTACGATCTGAGCAAATGCTTTTTTATCCCCTGGATAGCCAACCTTAATTACATCCACTCCAGTTTCAATGCCACATCTAACCGCCCAAGCAATCTCATCTGGGGTAAAGACAATCTCGCCATCTTTATTTTTTGAGTAATCTCGTGGATAGATGTGGGCAATAATTGGAATATTAAACTCAGTAGCCTCTCGAACTGAATCGGTTAGCCACTTTAAATACTTACCCTCAGTTCTACCTCTAACTGGAATTGCTACTGCTAGGGCATCTGCGCCAAGCCGGACGGCATCAATTGGCCGGGCTAGTAACTCTGAGATTCGATCATCAACTGTAAAGCAGCCACCTTGAATTATTAGTGCAGCGCTACCGGCATATGGCACCCATAAATTCTTTGCTGTGCCAACTTGAATAGTTACTGAATCTGGCTTACCAGCCATAGTTGCAGCAAGTGCCTTTGGCAGATTTGCTAAGCCACCAGAGACCGCATTTCCATAGCCAACAAAGTGATCAACCGCTACACCAAATAGATTGCCAGATGGGTTTGAAAATATTCGCTTGAGTCTTACTTCGCGTCCAATGCTCATATATCCCCTTGGGTTAAGTTAGAAACTTTGCCAACTATAGTGGCGATAAATTAATAACCTAATTTTAACATCTATTTACCAAGAGATTAGCAAAATATTTTGAGATTAAATTTGGCATATTTATTACAAGATTTTGGCAAGTGTTTTTTGACAACTTTCATTTTGCTACTGGCAGAATTAGAAGTATCAACCTGTTATTTAGAGTCTGCGCGGGTGGGGTATAACGTTTAGGTAACAAGGTATTTTGGGCTTAATAGAGGTTGTCTTATTGTTTATGTAAGTGTAGACATGGGGGTGAAGTTCCGACCTATAGGAGGAAATATAAGTATGAAGAAACTCTTCTCACGTCGCACCCTTGCTGCTGTTGCAGTACTTGGTGCTTCGTCATTACTGCTTTCTGCTTGTTCATCATCTGATGATGCAGGTGGAGATGCAAAGGTAGGCGTATCGCTTATCCTAAAAAATGATACAAACCCATTCTTCGTCGCAATGACAAAGGGTGCAAAGGCTAAGGCCGCTGAACTTGGCGTAGACCTAAGCGTTGCAGCTGGAAAAGACGAGACTGATGATGCTGGACAGGTTGCTGCAATTGAAAACGCAATCTCAAAGAAAGATGCTGGAATTTTAATTACCACTATCTCTGGCGGAGTTTACGCTGCAATTACTAAGGCTCGCGAAGCTGGTCTTTTCGTAATCGCACTTGATACCCCAACAGATCCTGCAGATATTGTTGACATTACATTTGCAACTGATAACTGCAAGGCTGGCGAGTTAATTGGACAATGGGCTGCTGCAAAGATGAATGGTAAGAAGGCAGTTATTGCTCTTCTTGATATCTTCGCTGACAAGAACGTTCCAACTGATTACTGCCGTGATAACGGCTTCCTAAAGGGAATGGGAATTCCACTAGGAGATCCTAAGAAGCTTGCAGATGAGCCAAAGACTGGTAAGTACACAGGTGGTAAGGGTGGTGCGTACCAGATCGTTGGTAACGTAGCAACACTTGGCGCTGAAGATGGTGGACGTACTGGCATGGAGCAACTACTTGCTAAGAATCCAAACATCAACCTTGTTTACACCTTGAATGAGCCAGCTGCTGCTGGTGCTTATGCTGCGCTTAAGGCTGCAGGTAAAGAGAAGGGTGTAGTTATCGTCTCTGTAGACGGTGGCCGCGCAGGTGTTGAGAATGTTAAGGCTGGCGTCATTGGTGCTACTTCACAACAGTATCCACTATTGATGGCAGATCTTGGCGTTCAAGCCATTTTCGATCTTATTACAAAGGGAGTAAAGCCAGAGCGTACAGCTGGACTTGATTTCTTTGATACCGGAGTTAAGTTGATTACTGATGACCCACAAGAGGGAGTTCCATCAGAGTCAGTTCAATACGGACTAGATAACGCCTGGGGTTAAAAACTTCAAATCTATTGGTTAATAGCCAGTAGGTAAGGTGTAAAAAGAATTAGGGCGGCTGATGATTCAGTCGCCCTAATCTTTACAAGTAGTGATAAATTTCTGATCACAGGTAAAAACAATGGAGGGGTTATAAGTGAGTAAATCAAACCTAGTAACCGATGCCGCTGCAGAGTTTAAAGGGCGGGCCACCAACAAACAGAAGGTACAAGCACTCCTACACAAATACCCTTGGGTTAGCTCAGCTGTAGTACTTGTATTTGCCTTATTTATCTTTAGTTTTGGAAATGAAAACTTTTTAACACCAAATAATCTTTCACTTATTTTGCAACAGACAGCTGTAATTGGGGCAATCGCAGCTGGACAAACTTTGATAATTCTCACCGCCGGTATTGATCTATCATGTGGTGCTATCGCAATCTTTGCTTCAATGGTTATGGCTAAAACTGCATTTGTTAATGGCTGGCCAGCATGGGCTGCATTTATGCTTGGAATCGCAGTTGGAACTGGAGCTGGTGCGTTTAACGGTTGGTTAATTACTAAGGTAAATCTGCCGCCATTTATCGTAACTTTAGGAACATTTAACGTATTTTCAGCTTTGACACTTTTCTATGCAACAGGTCGAACTATTATGGATAAATAGAGCCGTTTTTCCTATATCTAGGTAATCCAATCCCACTGGGTGAATTTAAGATTACCTATGGCGTGCTCCTAGTAATAGTTATGTATTTAATTTTAGCCTTCTCACTTCGTTACACCGGCTGGGGACGACATGTCTATGCTGTTGGTGATGATATTGAGGCAGCTCGATTAGCAGGTATTCAGGTAAAGCGAGTACTAATGAGCGTTTATGTGACTGCAGGTTTTATCTTTGCCGTAACCTCTTGGGTAATCATCGGACGAGTAGCTGCTGCTAGCCCTAACTCAGGTAGTAATTTAAATCTTGACTCAATTACCGCTGTGGTAATTGGTGGCACGAGCCTCTTTGGCGGGCGCGGTGCGATCTTTGGTTCACTAATCGGAGCGGTTATCGTAGGTGTATTCCGTAATGGTCTTACGCTGGCTGGTGTGGATCTTTACTACCAAACCTTCGCAGTGGGAGTTTTAATTATTGCCGCAGTCTCAATTGATCAGTGGATTAGGAAGGCGGGAGTATGAGTAACTCAGTTGCGCCAGTACTAGAGGCTAAAAATTTAGTAAAGACCTACGGACGTGTTGTTGCCATTGATGGCGCAGATTTACAACTTTTCCCAGGAGAGATACTTGCAGTTGTTGGTGATAACGGTGCTGGTAAATCTACGATGATTAAATGTTTATCAGGAGCTGAGACTCCAGATGGTGGAGTTATGGAGTTAGATGGCAAGCCAATTACCTTCCGTCGCCAGAAAGATAGTCGTGATGCAGGTATTGAAACTGTCTATCAAACTTTGGCGGTCTCTCCGGCCTTAGATATTGCTGCCAATCTATATCTTGGTCGTGAGATTCGTAAGAAGGGTCCACTCGGAAGTATTTTTAGAATGCTAGATAACTCTGGTATGAAAAAAAGTGCTAAGGAGCATATAACCTCATTAGGNATTGGAACTATCCAAAATATGAGCCAAGCAGTTGAAACTTTATCTGGTGGTCAACGCCAAGCGGTTTCAGTTGCAAGAGCTGCTGCCTTTGGGCAGAAAGTAATTATTATGGATGANCCAACTGCCGCACTTGGTGTTCGNGAGTCTGGNCAGGTACTTAAGTTAATTCAAAGTCTGCGAGAGAGAGGCTTAGCTGTTATTTTAATTAGCCACAATATGCCGCANGTTTTTGAGGTTGCAGATCGCATTCACATTCAACGCCTTGGTAAGCGAATTGCTGTAGTAACTCCTAAGAGCCACACTATGAATGAGGTTGTAGCGGTTATGACTGGTGCATTAACTTTGGAAGAAAAAGATCAAACTTTAGGNCCAATTCGCTAAAGAACCTCTAAGAGTCTCTTTCGCATTACTACCGGATCAACAACTTCCCCAGTCCAGTACTTAATCCCTAGTACCGCCTGATTTATNACCATTCCTAANCCATCNACGATTTTACAACCTTTAGATTGAGCATCTTTTAATAAGTTTGTCATAGGTGGATTAACTATTACATCTGCTACTACTACCTCTGCCNTGATTGAATTGATATCTATATTAATTCGAGCATCAATATCAGGAGCCATTCCTATTGAGGTGGCATTTACTAAAATATCTACATCACTAGGTACTTCATACTTGCTATTCCAAAGTTTAAATTCAGCCTTGGATTTGGTTTTACTATTTAGCAAATCAACTAAACTCTCACCACGTTTTTGATCACGATTTACAATTGTAATTCTACTAACATTCTCAAGTGCTAGCTCTACTGCAATTGCCCTAGCAGCTCCCCCTGCTCCAAGTAGTGCAACATTTTTANCGCTAGGAGAAACTACAGCTTTAAGAGATTGCAAAAAACCCTTGCCATCGGTGTTCTCACCAATATATTTACCATCTCGCAGAACTACACAATTGACTGCGCCCATTAATGCAGCAGATTCACCAAGACCATCTAAATACTGTATTACCTCTACCTTATGTGGCAGTGAACAATTAAAACCAACCCAATTCATTGCCCTAGCACCCATAACTGCAGCCGCTAAATCCTTAGGTAGTACTTCACAATTTAGATATCTAAAATCAAGTCCATGATGTTTATATGCTGCCTCAACCATAGCAACAGTTGGATTGCCTGCTGATGGAGTTGAAAAACTGCCGGTTATTTTACTTAAAAAATTCATTTAGCAATCATAGGCAAAATAANGAAGTAATGGAAGTAGTTAACTGGGATTAGAAAGAGATTGGCAACTGACTTTATTTCTGCTTAGATTGCATCAGTATTACTAAGGAGTTAATGGATGAGTAGCCCAGATCTATATGCTGATGTAGTAATAGTTGGCTCTGGTATGGGTGGTGGCACTACCGCTTACGCACTTGCTAAAAAAGGGGTTAGCGTTTTAGTTTTAGAACGAGGTGATCGACTGCCAAATGAAAAGGAAAATTGGGGCCCTAAAGAGATATTTGTTGATAAACGTTATAAATCAAAAGAGGTTTGGGTAGATGGCAGGGGTAAGGATTTTGCCCCAGGTGTGCATTTTTATGTTGGCGGAAATACCAAACTATATGGAGCAGCCCTACCTCGAATGCGGGAGAAAGATTTTGAAGAGCTAAAACATTTAGAGGGAGTNTCCTCTGCTTGGCCATTTACATATTGGGATATTGAACCTTTTTATGTTGAGGCNGAAAAAATGTATAAGGTACATAGCAACTCTGGTGAGGATCCAACTGAACCTGGCCGAAGTGAACCCTTTCCTTATCCAGCACTGCCCCATGAACCATATNTAGCTGCGCTAGCAGATCGACTTAGAAAATCTGGAGTAACACCACACTCAAACTCAATGGGCATTGATTTTGGTGATGATGGTAAATGTATTAGATGTAAGACATGTGATGGCTTTGTTTGCCGAGTAGGTGCCAAAAGTGATGCTGAGATAAATGCAATAAATCCGGCTTTGCTAACTGGAAAGGTTAAATTACAGACCTTAGCTGAGGTTATTCGAATTGAATTAACAGATGATGGTAGATCTGTTGAATACTTAGTAGTTAAGGGTTCATCTGGTGAGTACAAGGTTCGAGGAAAGAAATTTGTACTCTCATGTGGTGCGGTATTAACTGCAGCGCTACTACTTAGATCTAAGTCGGCTAAGGCGCCAAATGGTGTAGCTAACTCCTCAGATTTAGTAGGACGTAATTTTATGATGCATATTAATACTCATATTGCCGCCTTTGATTACAAGCGTAAGAATGATGTTATTTTTCAAAAAACACTCTCATTTGCAGATTGGTACTTTGATGGTGGAAAGGGTTATCCACTTGGAATTGTGCAACTAATAGGTAAGGTCCAAGGCATAATGATGAAGAGCTACGCCACAAAGGTTCCATTAGCAATTCTAAATTACATCGCAGATCGAAGCGTGGAATTTCTAGTTATGACTGAGGATCTTGCAAGTAGGGATAATCGAGTAATCATTGATGATCGCAATCGTATTCACCTAGTACGTAAGCCAGTTGGTATGAGTACTCACAAGAAGCTTATGAAAAGAACATTAAAAGTTTTGCGAAAATCTGGGTATCAAGCAATCTTCAAACAGCCTTTTGATATCTCAATGAACGCACATCAGTGTGGAACAGCTGTTGCTGGTAGTGATCCAAAGAAATCTGTTGTTGATCAGTACTGCAAAACTTATGATGTAGATAATCTTTATTTAATTGACAGTAGCTTCTTTCCCTCCTCCGGAGCGGTAAATCCAGCATTAACAATTGCTGCCCAGGCACTACGAGTTGTTGCTAAATCTGATTTATCTAATGTTTAATTAAGATAGATTAATAATTGATTACAAAATTAGATGGCGGCCTGTCAACTGCTCTTGAAAATAATGGGAACAAGTTAACAACCTCCTTATGGACTGGGGAGTTAATACTTGTAAACCCTAGTGAAATTACAAAAGCGCATCTAGATTTTATTAATGCTGGCGCAGATATAATTATTACCTCCTCCTATCAGATCTCCTATTTAGGTTGCAGTAAGCGAGGTTGGAGTGAGAGTAAAACTGGTCAAGCACTTAGAGGCTCTACTCAATTAGCAAAGGATGCAGTATTAAAATCTGGCAAGAGCGTGAAGGTTGCATCCTCTATTGGTCCATATGGCGCAGCCTTAGCAGATGGCTCTGAATACAAAGGTAATTACGGTGTTACAAAATCTGCATTAAAAGATTTTCACGCCAGACGTCTTGAAGTATTAATTTCAACCTCACCTGACCTGCTAGCACTAGAGACTATGCCCGATACCTTTGAGGTTGAGCTCTTATTAGAGTTACTTAGTGATTGCCCAATTCCTTACTGGGTTTCCTACTCTTGCAAAGCTGGTAATCAGACAAATGCTGGTCAAAGTTTTACAGAGGCAGTATCCCTTGCAAAAGATGCAATGGCGGTTGGTATTAACTGCACCGCCCCTGAACTAATTACTGATTTATTGCTATCTGCTGAAGGTGTTAAGCCATTTGTGGTCTATCCAAACTCAGGCCGGAGTTGGAATGCAAAGACAAAAGAGTGGGAGGGTAGCTCAGAGACTGGCTTTGATGAGTTGTTAATTAAGAGTTGGATATCAGCTGGTGCACAAATCATTGGTGGTTGCTGCGGAATTGGCGCAGATGAAATTTTAAACTTAAAGCTTTAATAGCTTTTAATTATGACTAATTACTACGAATTTTTGCGCCAGCCTGTTGAATCTCAGATATATTTCTTGAACCAGTAAGCGCCATCGTGTTGATGAAATCACGCTTCATTATTTCAATAACTTTTTCAACACCCCTCTGCCCACCTGCCATAATTCCATAGAGATAAGCGCGACCAATAAATACTGCTTTAGCACCAAGAGCAATAGCTGCATATGCATCTTGGCCAGACATAATTCCGCCATCAATATAAACATCAACCTTATCGCCAACTGCTGCAACCACATCGGGCAATATCTCAAGTGGTACTGGGCCTCGATCTAACTGCCGACCACCATGATTTGAAAGAATTATTCCGCTAACTCCCATCTGAGCAAGCTTCTTAGCATCATCAACATTTTGTATTCCCTTAACAATTATTGGACCATTCCAGACTGATTGCAACCAAGTAACATCATCAAATGAGGTTGCTGGATCAAATATCACAGCTGCAAGTTCAACTAATGACTTACTCCAGCCGCGAAATGCAGCAAACTCTAGTTTTTTAGTAGTGAAAAGATTTAACCACCAGATTGGTTTTCGAGCAATTGCTAAAACTGTGCTTAATCTGATTCTAGGTGGAATAGTCAAGCCATTTTTAATATCACGAACTCTTATGCCACTTACAGGTGTATCAACCGTTAAAATTAGCGCTTCAAAACCATTTTCTTTCGCCTGCTTAATTACAGACAAACTATCCTCGCGATTTTGCATAACATATAGTTGAAACCAGCGCCGAGCTCCTGGTACCGCCTGTGCTAACTCACTAGGTGAGGTGGTTCCCATAGTTGAAAGTGAGTAGATTAAATTATTATTCTCAGCAACAGCAGCTACCGCTGGCTCACCAACATGGTGCATAAAGCGGGTATAGCCGGTAGGTGAAAATAATATGGGCAGATCAACTTTTTTTCCATAGATTATTGTTGATGGATCTATTTTAGAAACATCCCTAAGAGTGTGGGCGGTGAACTCTGCGCGACTAAATACATCTTTAGACCTTTGATAACTAACCTCATCAAGTGCGGAGCCTTCAACATAATCATAAACAACCTTAGGAACCTTCTTTTTTGCAATAGCTGCTAAATCTTCAATAGTTAATGCCTTTGCAACCTTAGCTCGATTACGAAATATTGTTGGCAGCTTCCAATCAATTAATGATATGAAGTGGGGTATATCAGGAAATTGACGTTTTGATTTAATCATTTGTTATTAACTTGCTTGGATACTATTCATAATTGATCTAGACATACTCTGATAATCCTTACTATTATCAAGATCACCAACAAACTCATATCGACGCATTACAAGGATTCGATCTGCTACTGCAACCATCTCAGCTAGATCACTAGAGATTAATATGATGGATAAGCCCTCATTGGCAAGTTCGGTTATAAGTTCATGAAATGATGCTTTAGTTCTAACATCAACTCCCACTGTTGGCTCATCAATAATTAAAATCTTAGTTTCAGCAGCCAGCCATTTAGAGACACTTACCTTCTGTTGATTTCCACCAGATAAAGTCAATGCAAGTTGATTATTATCAACTACCTTAATGCCAAGACGATCCACATACTTAGTAGCAATATCATCTTCTTTTTTTGGATTAATTACGCTAAGTCTTTGTAATATCTTTGCCAGAATTGTTACTGAAATATTCTTGCGCACTGGAAAATCAAGGAACAAACCCTCTTCTTTGCGATTCTCAGTTACATATCCAATTCGGTACTTATGAAGTGCCTCAGTAAAGTTCCTAATTTTAACCACACTGCCATTTACTAAAATCTCTCCACCAGTTATTGCGTGCAAGCCAAGAATACTTCGGGCTAGCTCACTGCGTCCTGCTCCAACTAAGCCATACATNCCNAATACCTCACCTGGATAAAGTGAGAGTGAAATATTGCGATGNCCAAGGGAGGTTTGAAGATTTTTTAACTCAATTACTGGTGTGGCATTGCGATCTACTCTTCGAGTTTCTGCCTTACGCTCAGCAAGATGGCGGCCAACCATTAAGTCCACAATCTCACCCTGCTTGTAATCAGCAAGTGGCATTGATTCAAGGACACTAACACCATCTCTAAGAACTGTTACCGTGTCACAAATTTCATATACCTCTTCAAGCTTATGGCTAACAAATAAAATCGCATTACCTTGACTCTTAAGTCTTTTGATTACATCAAATAGTTTGCTTGTTTCACTGCCAGTAATTGAGGCGGTTGGTTCATCTAGTAAAATAATTTTTGCATTAGTCACCAATGCCTTGGCAATTTCAACTAGCTGCATCTGTGCAACTGATAAATTTTTAACCCGCTCAGTTAGATCAATCTCAAAACCAAGAGTCTCAAGTGCTTGCTTTGCTAGCCGAGTCCGCTCTTTACGATCAATTATTCCCAATTTAAGTGGTGGATTATGCAAGGTAATATTTTCTTCAACTGAAAACTCGGGAATTAAATTTCGCTCCTGGTGAACCACTGCAATACCAGAATGGGTTGACTCAATTGGATTATGAAAGCTTTTCTCTACGCCTTCAACCTTAAGCGAGCCAGAATCTGCTAAATATACTCCGGTAATAATCTTAATCAATGTTGATTTACCAGCACCATTTTCGCCAAGCAGTGCGTGTACTGTGCCACTAGTTAAATTTAAATTAACCTCATTAAGTGCCTGCACGCCCGGAAAGGCTTTTGATACTTTGCTAATTAAAAGTTGGTTACTCATATTAATTCCTTCATTCCCTCATTTTGACGTTCAGTTCTGCGTCTGCGCCATTCACTAAGGGCTACAGTTGAAAGCGTAACTACTCCAACACTTAGGGAGACAATACTTGGNTCTAATGAGTACTGAGCTCTGGCAATATCAACCAAGCGCACAACACCTGCTGCAATTACTGTTCCATAGATTGCAATCGTCCCACCTGACATTAAAACTCCACCGATAATTGGAGCAGCAAAGCTGGCAAGTAGCCAGTCACCNCCAATTGATCTATTAATACCAGGTAAAGATGCAATAGTAATAACAGATGCCACACCAATTAATAGTCCAGAAAGTGTGTGAGCAATAAAGATAGATCGATTATTTGAAACTCCAGATAAGCGGGCTGCCAATGGATTNCCGCCNGTGGCTAAAACTCTCCGACCAATGATTGTTCTACTAAAAAATAGTGATAGCAAAATTGCCGTAATAATTGCAACTACTAATATGTATGGAAAACCTAGGATGTTTCGCTTTCCAAACTCAGGAAGTGAGGATGGGTACTTATCAATAGTAAAGGTCTTAACTAGTCGATATTGAAAACCGAGCAAAATTGTATATGTGCCTAATGTGATAATAAAGCCATTNAGTTGGGTTAGCACTACTAGCGCACCATTTATAGCACCCATCGCAGTTGCCGAGAATAATCCAATAAAGATCGCAAGCCAGATTGGTAAATTATGATCGGCCATCAATACCGCCATAATTGCGCAACTAACCCCACCCATTGTGCCAACAGCTAAATTCATTTGACCAATACATAGCACTACCATCTGAGCTAATCCGATAGCAATTGGTACCGCCAAATATGTTAAGAAGCCCTGTAGTGATGCTCTAGATAAGAAGACGCCATTTGATGTAAGGACTAGGGCTAAAAAGCCAATTACAAATATAACTGAGAGTGAAAATTCAGTCATTCGATTCTTAAAAAATATAGGTAGCTTCACTTTTTTCCTCGCAATTTAATTGAGGTAAACATTTTTTGAATTTGTCCAACAGAAAGTGCTAATAGTAAGACTAAGCCAAGTGCAATATTTAATGTCTCAAGCCCAATACCTTGAACAGATAATCCTTGGCGAATTACCAACGTCATCATTGTGCCGATAAATGTACCGAGCACTGCTACCGCCCCACCTGCCAGTAANGTGCCACCTAATACCGGTCCTAGGAATGAAGGCAACATAACCTGACTACCAATAGCTGCGGTAAATGAGCCGTTTGTNTAAGCAAGCATTAAGCCACCGATGCCAGCTAATGTGCCAGAGAAAATATGTGCTGTCATAACTCTATTTTCAACTGGAATTCCAGATAATTTTGCAGCTCTTAGATTTGAACCGGTAGATAACAACTCACGGCCTAGACGAGTCTTTGAATACATAAATGAAACCAAGATTAAGCAAAAAATTGCTGGAACTAACATCATTGGTAACGCTTTTGGCCCACAAATTGGTCCTAAACAAAAATCAGCTAAAGATTTGCTACGCCAGTAATCCATACCCGCTGGTTTGGTAGTAAATGCTGCAGTTGCACCGGTAAATGTTACATAAATAAAGGTAACTAAACCAAGGAGTGCGAAATCCATAGCTAAGGTAACAATAAAAGCATTTACCTGTGACTTAACAATTATCCAACCAGTTATTGCACCTAGTAATGCACCTGCTAAGACACCTAAAATTGCTCCCTGCACCAAGGTTAAGCCCCAGTATTGGTATGAAGCACCAGCAACTAAGGCAGATACTGCAGCCATTCTGCCAACTGCAAGATTTAAATGACCAATAGATAAAACACATAGTTGGGCTAAGCCAATTACTGTAAGTGTGGCACCATCACGCAAAAGTGGGTAGATAACAAAGTCAACATTAAAAAATGCGGAGTTACGTAGGCCAAAAAAGATAAATAGCGCGATGGTTAGTAGGGTTAAAACAACTCTTTGGTCATTAAATATCTTTTTAAATTTCAAATTTTCACCCGCAACTTATCAATTGCATCAAAATCCCAATCAATTCCAAGCCCAGATTTTGTTGGAGCTAAGGCCATTCCATTTTCAATTTTAATTTCACTCTTAGTTACACCGCGTAACTGCGGAATATGTTCAACATATAAACCATTTGGAATTGCAGCAGCTAAGCTGACATGAATCTCCATAAGAAAGTGAGGGCAAACCTTCAGGTTAAAACTCTCCGCCATGTGAGCAACCTTAAGCCATGGGGTTACGCCACCAACCCGTGCGACATCAACTTGCACAATTCCTACCGCATTTTGATGCATATACTGCTGAAATTGCATTGCTGAGTAAATAGTTTCACCGACTGCAATTGGAATACTTGTTGATCTGGCTAGGCTGGCATGACCAATTACATCATCTGCTGGTAGTGGCTCCTCTAACCAAAATAGATCAATTGGCTCAAATGCTTTTGCACGTTTTACCGCCTCTGCCAAAGTAAAGGATGTATTGGCATCAACCATAATGTGCATATCTTTTCCAACAGTTTGCCTTACCGCCATTAATCTTTCAACATCTTCATGCATCTTTGGTTTTCCAACTTTAAGCTTTACACCCGGCCAACCTTTTTTCTTTGAAGCGACCGCACCTGCTACTAACTCCTCTGTTGACAGATGAAGCCAACCACCCTCTGTGTCATAAAGTGGCACACGATCACGAAATCCTCCGGCAGCAACTGCCAAACTTTGATTCTCTCGCTTGCACTTTAAATCCCAAATTGCAGTATCAATTGCTGCAACTGCTAATGAGGTAATAGCGCCAGTTTCAGTTGCCCTGGTTGAATAGTAAATTTCACTCCAAACTTTTTCAACTCGCGCGCTATCCATACCTTTAAGTTTTGGAATCAAATAATCTCTAAGCATTGCAAGTATTGCAGTTCCACCAGTCCCAATTGTGTAGCTATAGCCAACACCAGTATTGCCATCTGCAGTTGTAATACGCACAAAAATAGTCTCTTGCTTTAAAAATGCTTGTACGGAGTCTGTTCGTACCGTCTCCACCGGAATATCAATAAGAAAGGTTTCGGCATTAGTTATTATGCTCAATTGAAAATCCTTCCTACCTAAAAGCTGCTACCAAATAATATGAGTACGGGCGATCAGGATAATCCCAATCGCCCGTCTCTAACTTACTTTTTACTTACAGGTCATGTACTCGTTCTGGAAAGCCGCAAGGATTTCCTTTGAAGTAGCTTGACGTGTGTCGTTGTAAGTATCAACGTTGTCCTTAGTTACCAAGAATGAACCGGAGTCTACATATAGACCAGGTGTATTCATGGTGCACTTCTTGCTACCAAGTGCTGAAAGTACCCATGAACCAACATAACCTTGGCCCCATGGATTCTGTACAACAGTTCCGGAAATTACGCCAGACTTGATTGCATCCAAGATCTTCTGGTCATCATCAATTGCAATAACCTTAATTGGAAGCTTGGTTGATGAAACACCATCAGTTGCAGCAACAGCTGGGTTGTAAGCAGTTGTAACGATTCCGTTAATCTGCTTGCCCTTTGCTGCTAATAGATCAGTTACAGCCTTTGTTGCTGACTGTAGATCTGAGTCAATATCAGTGATAGTTGTTAGAAGCTTAACTTTTCCGCCAGTCTCAGCGATAGCTTGCTTTACGCCATCCATACGACGGATTGTGTTTGCATCTACTGCGTTACCAGTTAAGTGAACAAGATTTCCCTTGCCACCCATCTCTTTAATAACTGCTGTTGCAGCTAGGTATGCAGCTTTGCCAGTATCAGTACTCAAGCAGAAATCTGCTGAGTTTTTCTGTGGCTCTTTAACAATGTCATATCCACCTGGGCATGAAGCAAGGGAACCAACTGCGAAACCCTTTGCCTTTAGACCAGCAAATGT
>JGI24768J34885_10000302_pt1 | contig 14399 bp, 12 predicted proteins | sample LakOntMetagenome_FD_34885 | JGI IMG/M metagenome (IMG submission 34885) | reverse complement strand
ACGTAGTTTGATAGACCAGCTACGTGAACTGCTGTGTCTGTTGTGTTGCTTGATGACTCAGCTGTTACGAAGTTAAATCCAGCTGAAACACCAGCATGCGCTGGAGCAACAGATAGAACACCTGCACCCAACGCTGCTACTGCAACAAGCGCAATGCGCTTAAAGCTTGTCTTTGTAGACATTTTTTTCCTTTCGATAGTCGATCCAGAGACGATCCCTGGGTCGGCTTGTGCGCCAAGGGCACTCACATATGTCATGAGAGTGTCTTTTTGCACGACGTAATGAATCGCACGTGCTGATTCACTACTTTCTCTACCAAATTCCGGATCTGGCAGAGAATTCTCTTNGTTTAGGCCGCGCTTCATGCTNGGGCCTNGTCTGTAGTAGGGCTATANATGAANTGAGAGGCTGCTGAGATCACTTGGGATCCATCGGCAGTTACTTTGAGCTTCACATTGATCTGTGAAGGAAGGGGAAGTGGTGAATTGGATGGCTCAATTATAACCCAGGCACTTATCAGTCTGGTTCCATCCTCTAAGCGTGTCTCCTGGCTTGAATAGTCCAAGATCTCAGGGGAAACGTTAGTTGTGCCTTGAGCAAAGAGAGGGGCTATAGAAAGCACAGACTGGCCATCCACGATCTCGATGGTCTGGACCAAATAGGTGTCTAACCCATTCGCAGAAGATGAAAGAACAAAGTCACCGGCACCTAGGGTCGTGATCTTTACAGAATCACGGTTGGCCTGTGTGTAGGCACCGTTGTTTGTTGAAACTCCAACAGGTGCACCATTTGAATCTAGGCCGATCCAACCAATATTTGTTGCAACTGATCGCAAATTCATAACTCCCTGTTGCACAACTGCCATGCCTCTAAAGAATGTGTCGATATCTGTTGAAACACTAGTGACCGTTGAAATATCAGAATCAGTTGATGGAACTTCTGAGTTGTTCTCGCTAGGTGTTTCTTGTGAATTATTTGGAGCACCTGGAATAACAGATGCAATCTTTGAAGTTCCGCTTGTAATTGCTTCGTTGCCTGTCATGGAGTTAAAGCCAAGGAATGCTGTAACAACTAATAGTAAGGAAAGCGCTGCTGTGGTTGACTTTTTAGCAAGCTCTGTAGCCTTCTTGTAAGAGGTTGAGAGCATATCCATTGCTGTTAGGCCACGCTCTTGATCTAGAACAACCTCGGTCAAGATGCGACGAAGTGAAAGGCGAGCGCGAGAAACAGTGTGGCGAACAGTTGCTGGCTTGATGCCAAGTTCTGCTGCGATCTCTTCTGTGCTGCGGCCTTCGATTTCCCACATAACAAGTGCTGCGCGCTCTGCTGGTGAAAGTAGCGAGATTGCCTGGCGAATAATCGCTGCATCCTCTGCTGCTGTCATTGCTGCTGAGTGGTCTCCATCTACTGCCCATGTTGCTTCAATCTCTGCTGATGCATCATCTAGTACGACAAGGTTGGGACGGCGTCCTTCGCTGCGGAATAGATCGATGCATAGGTTTTCGATTGTGCGGTGGAGATAAGAGATTGCGTGATCTGTTGACTCAAGTTCTGGTGCTGCAAGGATGAACTTGATTAATGCATCCTGAGTGATTTCCTCAGCCTTGTTTGAATCCTTTAGAACGCGGTTTGCGTGTGCAAGTAGCTCTGTGCGGTGTGCTGTGTAGAAAGCACCAAGCTCTGCCACGGTCCAAACACGAGGACCTGCAGAGTTTGCAGAGTTCTTAATTGACACTTAAGGATTCCTTTTTTACCGGTTTTGTATTGCAGAGCCATCCGTCGATGTCTCTATTACCTTCTACGAATCTGTTGCCCGAATGTAGCGTCGAAGGGACAAAACGGACATTTTGCCAGGTGGGGTCGGGGCAACCCAAGGGTGGGCCTGAGTTAGGTGCGAGTTAGAAGCTGTTGGGTCTGTTTAGACGCCGCGAGCGCAAGCTAGCTTGCGAAGATCAACTGACATATCTACGAGCAGTTGGTAGGTACCTAGAGTTGCAGCATCTAGGCCAGCAGCTCTTTGGGTAGCCATGTCTTTTCTTGATGTGGTCTCTTCTTTGATGGCAGTTAGGCACTCGGCCACTGTCCAGGTCAATTTAGTCTTTAAATAATATGGGTTCTTCACGCAGCTGTACTGGTACTTACTTCCCTTGACTACGTAGCTTGTTTTAGCGTTTAGTGTTTTACAGCTCTGACCATTTTTTACAACGGCAGCGCTGGCTGGTGTAGCCGATACGGCAGACAAAGTTGAGATAGCAAAAAGGGCAACTGCCGCTGTTGTTAGTACTTTACGCATAAGAACCTCCGTAGGAATGAGCAAACAATACAAGAACTGTGGGGTTGGGGCCAAGTATCTGCAGGCTAATTCACTGCGAATACTCGGTGAATACATTGGGGTATTGCCAATAGAGGGTGATTTGAATCAAGAAACAAAGTGGGCCCAGACAGGCTCGAACTGTCGACCCACGGATTAAAAGTCCGTTGCTCTACCGGCTGAGCTATAGGCCCCACTGCTAAAGGTGCACACACATTAAATAATTAATATCTGGACTCTCTTTAGTGGGCTTATCTTACGACATCTTTTGGGTGGGTATCTAACAGATCTCCAACAGGTGGCTACCCCTCTTAGGCCTAGAAGGCTGTGGCTGCCATGGTTAATCGAGGTTTAATTCTTCTGCGGGTGACTAGCTCTTAGTCAATGTAAACACCGCACTTGTTGTGCCCGTGCTTTTAACTGTTAGTACATACGGTGCGCCCGGTAGCTGGAACTGCTCGCCTTCAAGAAAACCTGTTAGGACCCAATTGGAGGGGAGAGTTTCGGGATCTGGATTTACAACACTTGTAGGAAGATCAGCATCACGTCTTTTAATCAACATTGGGCCAATCGCACTGCCTTTGGCTTTTGCCCAAGCGGGCCCAGCCATTCTTACTTGAAGTTGTGGTTTGTAGAGAAAACTACTGATTGAGGTGCAAAGATCTTCTGCCGGAACGTAATACTCAAAGAAATACCAGATAGTTTTGTATTTGAATTGATAAACAATCCTGTCTGTACTCATCCTTGATTCGTCAACAGTTGTATCAACGCCAACTGTAAGGTTGATGGCATTCGGTGTGGAAAAAGTAGTAGCGCGCTGAGTGGCACTTAAAGTGGCGCTAGGACACCAATCGTCGTTACCCATCAAATCTCTAAAGTCTCCATACTCTTCAACCGAACAATTTGTTGCATTAAACTTTGTAAAATCGGATTTGTCACAAGTGAGCAAAGATGAGTGATAGAAATTAAAGTTATGGCCAAGTTCATGAATCAATGTCGTTGTTCCAAAAGACTTGAGAAGTAGAGAGTTTCCTCCTTGCTCGCCAAGTCCTGCATATCCGCATGTGTCATTAATATTGACAGTAATCAAGTGAGTCCCTATCGGAATTGACTTCAGCCCTGCAATTTTCATTGCTGCTTTGAAATCGGCAGAGCTGTTGCAATGCTTTACTGCTGTGCCGGCCTTCCCAATTACAAACCGGGAAACCCCAAACTTCATTTTGCCGCGAGAGGTTTGCTTCCAAAATGTAATCGCCTCATCAACAGTGCTCTTTGCATAACTGAGCATTGTCTCTCCAGTAGTTTCTGTCGTTGCCTCTTCTTCTACTGCGGTCCAGAAATCTGGTTGGTCTTTGGGCGTTAATCCAACGTAAACAATTTTTTGGGTTGTAGACCAGCTATTTTGGGCTTTTGCCGCTGTTGCAACTGGCACAAAAGAAGCAGTTAACGCCACGGTAATAATGGCAACAAGGATTCTTTTCATTCTCTGCACATCCTCACTTTAGCCCGTTTGCTGCTCGCATAAGGCGATCTCGTATTGCAACTGCGATGCCAGAACCTGTTGGCCGTTCTATGACAACGTGGGACAGACCTAACTCATCGGCCTTTCGAAGTGATGCATAGAGGATCTGCGCAAACTCAACATCGTTGTTTGGAGAAGCCAAGCGGATAACATCTTTTGGAGTTGGTGTTGTTGCTAATGCAATAAATCCTTGCCCTGCTTTTGGTTGTTGGTCCAATAGAACTATTGCTGCTGGTGCGTAGTGGGCATCAAGTGATCCGCTAGTTCTAATCAATGTTCCAACTGAATCTAAAACCTCTAACCCTGTTGATGCTGTGATCATCTCTGCAGTTATCGCACCTGGGCGCAGAATCTTTGGCGTATTACCGGTGCAATCGATAATCGTTGATTCCACTCCAACAGTGCATGGACCACCATCTATTATTTGATCCTGCTCTTGTAAGTAACTTCCGAGCTCATCTTTAACTGCTTGGGCAGTTGTTGGTGAAACATGACCAAAGCGATTAGCACTCGGTGCTGCTATGCCTTTGCCACCTAGCCCATGGAAAGCATTAAGTAGAGCTAATGCAACGACATGATCTGGAACTCGAATACCTACAGAGTTTTGACCGCCAGTAATAAAATCTTGTGCCAATGTAGATCGATTCAAGATAAGCGTCATTGGCCCTGGCCAGAAATCTCTAGCCAGAGCAATAGCAAAAGCCGGAATTTCATCGGCCCAATCGCCCATTGCCTGCATGGAATGCACATGAACGATTAGTGGATGATCTGCAGGGCGTCCTTTTGCTGCATAGATCTTTGCAACGGCCTCTTTATTTGTTGCATCAGCGCCAAGCCCATAAACAGTCTCCGTAGGAAAGGCAACAAGGTGGCCGGCCTTTAGTTTTTGCGCTGCAAGCACCATCGCATCTGCGGTGCACTGTGAGACAAACTGTGGATGGCCCATGGGATTAATTCTCGCACTAATCTCAGAATTAACTAACACCTTGCACAGTCAATAGTAGATACTTGGAGTATGAAAACTACAACATTTCGAAAAGCCGCTGCCATTTCAACTGCGATCGCCTTAATTGCTAGCGCTGGGTTTTTTAATCCTGCAGCAGCTGCCGCACCTACTCGCTACATCACCACAACAGGTAATGGAACAGTCAGCGTGATTCCTGATGCAGTTAAAGTCAGCGCAACTGTCTCTGTGTTAGGTACAACCAGCAAGGCTGCCTTAGCAACGGCCAACACAACATCTACCGCTGTTCGTAAAGCGCTTACGGCAAACAAGATTGCCACTAGAGATGTTGCAACACAGTCGATCTCTGTCTATCCAGAGTATTCATATCCAGATAATTTAACACCAGTTATATCTGGCTACAGAGCCAGCCAATCGTTTTCGATCACCGTTCGTGCCGCAGCAACTGCTGGCGCTGTTGTTGATGCAATAGTTGATGCAGGTGGTGCCAATGTCATGATTAATGGTGCATCACCATTTGTTTTAGATAATGAGAAGGCAACAGATTTAGCCAGAGCTGCAGCAGTTAAAAGTGCGAGAGCAAAGGCAACTTCTTATGCAAAACTGCTTGGTGTGAAACTTGGACGAGTTGTTTTTCTCAATGAGCAGTCATCTCCAAATCCATTCCCTGTTTTTGGAGTCACTGCAAAGGCCGAAGATTCAGCAACACAAATTGACTTGGGCCAACAAGAAGTAACAGTTCTAGTCACTGTTCGCTGGGCTATATAAGCGGGTTTGGTCGCCTGCTTATTGGCAGGTAAGATTGGCGAGCCTCGTACGTCCCCATCGTCTAGGGGCCTAGGACATCGCCCTTTCACGGCGGTAACACGGGTTCGAATCCCGTTGGGGGCACGCAGTACCGCAGTAAAAGATTTACAGTAAGAAATGCAAAGCAATTTGCAGTAGTTCAGGCTTTAAGGTGACATAAGAGCCACTTATGTTTATTTATCAATTCTTAAGGCCCGGTAGCGCAGTTGGTTAGCGCGCCGCCCTGTCACGGCGGAGGTCGCGGGTTCAAGTCCCGTCCGGGTCGCAAAGGTTTTGGTGTTGTATGCAAATTTATTTGTGTATTGCGCGTACTCGTGGGCAACCATTAGCAAAATCTTTGTTGGCTTGGTAGCTCAGTTGGTACGAGCGAACGACTGAAAATCGTTAGGTCGCCGGTTCGATCCCGGCCCAAGCCACTTATATAAAACCGAAATAAAAAAGCCCCTCACGATTGCGTGAAGGGCTTTTTCTTTAAATCTTAATCCAACCTAACCACTCCGGTTGCAGTCTTTAGGTGGACCGCAACAATTCCGTTTTCACCATCGTTTGTTGAAGGATCTGTCCATTCAATAGATGTTCCAGCAAGTCCAGCAAGGATTTCATCTTTAAACCATGACTCAGATAGTTCACCTTTATCTGCAATGGTGATCTTTTCTATCGATGCAACTGCTTTGCCATCTTGTGAAGGGTGATCAGTTGTTAACCACTGAATAAAAAATGGTAGTTCGTGTGAATCTGCAATCTCATTAACGCCAATCTGCTTCCACTTTAGGTCGCTTCCATCTGGGCGTGTGCGGTGGCCTTCTACTGCTTCTCTACCAAATTTTTCTTCTACCTTTGAAATATCTTCGGTGCTAAATACCCAAGTTAACCAACCGCCACCTGCTTGGGCTTTTCTGCTAACAGCTTTGCCCCACGGTGTTTGTTCAGTTGATGGGTGATCTAGTGGACATACAACTTCTATGTATTGACCGTTTTGTAATGGCGCAGTGAAGTTGCGTGTGCCAAAGCGTGGGTGAACACCGCCGTCAACAAATGTGCTGCCAAGGCGTGAACCAAGACGCTGAACAGTGTCGGCTAATTGATCATGGGAAGTTACATATGAGACATGGTCTAAGCGCATGGGCAAATCTTGCCCTATGAATAGGGGTGCTCATTACCATCAAGGCGGGTTTTTGATGCGTGGGAAATGGATGTTTGGAGGGGCTGGGGACAACTCACTGATGGTGTCGGTTAAGTCTGCGATTCTCCCAATCATCTACGGGTTGGAGAAAAAGTATGTTCATTGACAAATACTTGTGTGGCGCATAAGATATGAGAAAGAAAATTAGATTTATATCTGGTGCACGTAAACACAAGATTGGAGGGGCGCATGCAAGGTTTGTTATTGGTAACAACGTTGCGATACGCACGCCGGGACAAAATGAGTTTGAGCACAGATTGTTTTGGCTCGGTGTTGATGATCGAGGGTTAGAGCTGGAGATTGCTGGTATTGAGTTTGAAGATGAGATTCTAGTTATTCATGTAATGCCAAGAGATTTTAGAAGGAGGGGAGAAAATGGTTAAGAAGCAAAAAGAGAAGTATCACTGGGGTAAAGATGTTGACCTAGATAAAACTGTAATTCTTGATAAACAAGGCAAGCGACTTACGAATGCTCGAGCCGAGAAAATAGCTCAGGAGATTGTTAAGCAGGCCACCGGTAGACCATCGCTTACCGGTCCGAAAAAAGTCTCGCCTGAAGTTAAAGCTCGTGTGCCGCAAAAATTGAAGGTGAAATTAGATCGAGAAGCTAAGCGCCGTGGAGAAACACCATCTGTTTTAATTAGAGAAGCTTTAGAAAATTATTTATCTGCCTAAGCTTTGATTAGTTGTGACAAATAGTTAACGGGCCAAGGTGCACATCAATGCTTCAACCGTTAGTAAAGGTGCGGCGTTGTGACCTAAATTGGTGCGGGCTTGCATGATTGCGTTTATTTTTTTGATTGTGTTTTGTGGTTTTGTCTTTTCGGCCAGTGTTCGGATCTCTGTTTCTAACTCTTTATTAATTAAACCATCGTTTGCACCGGCCTGCACCATCATGACATCGCGGTAGAAAGTAGCAATGTCTAGTAGTGCTGCATCAAGACCATCACGGATCATTCTCGTTTGACGGGTCTTTTGTTCTTTCTCTAGATCCTTGATTGCTTTACTGCCACCAGTTGCCATCCCCCGGCCAGTTGCACCTTTGCCGTATGCAAGTGATAAATCATCGATCTCTTTTTCATTTCTGATCTCTGCGGCCTGTGTTGCCTGATCTGTTGCAAGATCCACAAGAGTTTGTGCTGCTGCAAATGCCGATGAGATCCCAGTAAGAGTAAGTGGCAGTTTCATAATTGTGTTGCGGGTGTTGCGCACTGATTCATTCTTTGCAAGATAACGGGCACGACCGATGTGGCCCTGTGAAACGCGCGCAGCAAAATCTGCCATGTTGGGTGAAATGCCATCACGAGTTTGTAGAACCTGTGCAACAGCTGCATTAGATGGTGTGACAAGTTGTAGGTGACGACAACGGCTGCGAATCGTTGGTAGCACATCATGCAACGTTGGTGCACAGAGCAGCCAGACTGTTCTGTTGCCTGGTTCTTCAATTGCTTTGAGCAGTGCATTTGCCGCAGACTCTGTGAGTCGGTCTGCATCTTCCATAACAACTACTCGCCAACCACCCATTGATGGCGCCCATGCAACACGAGTTAGCAATTCTCTTACTTCATCAATCTTGATTGATAAGCCTTCTGTTCTAATGATTTCAACATCTGGATGCGCGCCATTTGCCGCTGACTTACATTCGTTGCATGTTCCACAACTGTTGTTGGGGCAAATGAGTCCCTGGGCGAAAGCGATTGCTGCGTTAGAGCGACCAGAACCAGGTGGGCCAGTGAAAACCCAGGCGTGTGTCATCTGGTTGTTTGTCTCTGGTGTGGCCTGCACATCCTCTGTGCGCGTTGCAAGAACAGCCTTTTGAAGGATTTCGATTACGTGTTCTTGTCCTATCAGTTCGGCGTAAACGCTCATTTTTTAGCAGCTCTTTTTGATTTACTTGCAGCGGCCTTTGCAGACTGCGAACTCTTTTTAACGGCTTTACTTGCAGCGCTTCCTGTATTTTTTACAGCCTTTGCTGTGGCACGAATAGGTCGAAGAAGAAGTTTTCCTTTATCTTCGCGTGCATTTCGCTTGAGGCCAGCGATTTCACTAACACGAGCAACGATTGCAGCATGTGTTGCTTGAATCGATTGCTCACCAGGGACAATGAAATAACGCTCTGGGTCAAGGGCTGCAATTTGTAAGAACTCTTGGCGTACTCGCTCATGAAAATCAATTGGTTGTGCTTCAAGTCTGTCTTTGCTCATTAAACGTGAAAGACCAACTTCTGGTGCAAGATCAATAATGACTGTCAGCGTTGGAAACAAGGATTCCGTTGCCCATCTAGAGATTCTTGCAACTTCACCAGGTTGTAATACGCGCCCTGCGCCTTGGTATGCAATTGATGAATCAAAGTAGCGATCACTAATTACAACTTCACCCCTTGCTAACGCAGGTCTGATAACACTATGAACATGATGCGCGCGATCTGCTGCATAGAGCAAAGCTTCGGCCCTTGGGCTTATCTCACCTGTTGAATGTGAGAGCAAAATCTTTCTGATCTCAACACCAAGTTCTGTTCCACCGGGTTCACGCGATAGGACAACGCTTTCCCCTTCTTGTTCTAACCAAGCCTTTAGTAGTTTTGACTGCGTTGATTTACCAATTCCTTCGCCACCTTCAAATGCAATAAAGATTCCTTTTGCAGGGGCGCCAGTCATGCTGCCTAGCTCGCCTTTTAACGCATTTGAAATGTCAGACCAGAGTGAAACATTTGGTCGATCTTTCATCTGCTTATAAGAGACAAGCCCAATTAAAGATGCGATTAAGCCTGCGATAAGAATTGTTACTGCAGCCCCGTTATAAGAGAGCTCGGTATTTTGAAACTTAAATGTGTGTTGGCCAACTGCTGCTGCAATCAATGGAGAGATCGCAAGTACTGCGACCAAAACCACGCGGATTAGGCTTTGAACGAAGGCAAAGGTGCGCCCACGAACATCATCTGTGACCTCTAGCCCTAACATCGTAAAACCGGTTACCCAACAGATGCCGCTAAATGCGCCGAGAATGATTACAACAAAGACAGCAATTACTAAGTTAGGGATTGCAGCTAAAACAACTAGTAGCGCACCTGCTATGACAAGGGAAGCACCAAATAATCTACGGCGTGAAAACTGTGCAAAGACTTTTGGTCCAAATGCAATACCGGCTGCAAGGCCAGTAAAGACTGCGCCAAACAAAACACCGTATGCAGCATCTCCACCGCCGAGATCGCCAACAAATGTTCTAGCAAGGCCAATTACGGCGCCTGCTGCAACAAATGCTCCGACCATTCCAACAATTAGGCCACGAATAATCTTGCTTCCGCTTACGGTTTTCCAACCTTCGTGCAGAGATTTTAGTAGCCCAGTTTCTGCTGCATGCTTTGCTGCTGCGCCCTTTGGTATCTCTCGCAATTGAAAAATCATGATTGCTGCAAAGAAGAATGATGCAGCGTTTGCATAGAGGGCTAGATTTACAGCTGTTATATTTGTTGAAAAGGTTGCATTAAAGGCTGATGTAAACAGAGTTAAGAATGTAAAGACAAGCGCGGCAATAGGCGCAGTACCGTAGGCTGCCAAAAGTGTGACTTGGTTGGCAGACTCTAACTTCTCTCGTGGTACTAAGTTGGGTACAGATGCCTCTTTGGCTGGTGACCAAAACAGCGTAAGACACTCAACCAAAATCATTGCTGTGTAGAGCCAGAAATAGTTATTTGCAATTGGAATTGAAATATAGAGAAGACCACGCAAGATGTCGCAGTTGACCATTAATTTTCTGCGATCTAACCTGTCTGCGATTACTCCAGCAATTGGACCTAGAAAGGCGGCCGGCAGTAAGCGCGCAATAAAGACACCTGCGATTGCAAAGTTAGCTGTTGCGTAATCTCCGCCAGATAGCTGTTGGGCCATCGCAGTCGTTGCTAGTAAACCAAGCCAATCTCCCAATGAGGAGTAGAGCATTGAGTTCCAGAGTTTTCTAAATGGACGGATCGCAAGCACTCCACGTGTTACATCCGGTGCAGGAGCAGCCGGGACCGGGAGTGTTTTAGGCATAGAGCAAAGTCTATCGGGCGCATGAACTGGGCTTAAAGGGGCCAGAGGAGGCCTATTTATGGGTATTTATAGGTGTAGCACAATTACTAGTATGTGCTACCTTAAACCATGGGCACAGCCAAAAAAGTCAAAGCCCAGAACACTTCGGTTGGCGTGCGCGAACTTCGTCAAGCCGCATCGCAAATTTTAGACCAAGTCAAAGATGGAGTAACTGTGGAAGTAACCGAACACGGTGTGCCCGTTGCGCGAATTGTTCCAATTACGCGATCTTTATTTGAGGAGTACTTAGAAAATGGCAGAATTATTCCTGCCCGAAATCCAAATCGTGTATTTACAATGCCAAAAGGAAAAATTTCTAAAGGCAAGCAACTCTCAGAAATCATTATCGAAGAGCGCCGGACAGCAAAGTTTTGAGATGGTACATAGATAGCTCAGCGATTATTAAGTTGATCAAACCTGAACTTGAAACAAAAACTCTCCTTCAACAACTTCCACGCGCAATAACTACTTCTCAAATAAGCAGAGTAGAAGTAATCCGAACTATTAATTTAAATTTTGCTGAGTTGCTTGAAGATGCATATGACATTCTATTTGACATACCAATGGTCGCAGTCGACCACTCTGTTTTATTGGGAGCCGAGAACCTTCCTGCATTTATTAAATTGCGAGCTTTGGATTCAATCCACATGGCAACTGCCTTTTCAATGAAGAGTGAGATTGAAGGAGTAGTTACCTACGATAAAGAAATGGTAAAGGCTGCGAGTGCACTTGGCTTTAAAACCATGTCTCCAGGATTAAAGTAGTTATTCAGACTTTTTCTTTGCTTTTCCGCTTGCTGCCTTTTTAGCCGCTTTTTTTGCGCCAGCTTTTTTAACCGTGTTTTTAGTTAACGTTGGCGCAGTTGCTCCGGCCTTTACAGGTTTTGATTTTGCAGCAGCTTTCTTGCGAGATTTTTTAGGTGATGGGCCATTCTCCGCCTCCCATGCACGGCGACCAGCGAGTAGTTCTAATCCACGTTCAATTGTCATTGCTTCAAGTGTGTCACCACGGCGAAGCGTTGCATTTGTTTCACCATCAGATACATACATTCCAAAGCGACCATCTTTAATAATAAGAGGTCTCTGTGTTTCAGGATCAAGACCAAGTTCTTTAAGTGGCGGCTTTGCAACACCACGGCGACGCTCTTTTGGTCTCGAATAAATATCTAGCGCTTCTTCTAGCGTCATTGTAAATAGCTGATCCTCTGATGTCAGCGTGCGGCTATCAAGACCAGCTTTTAGGTAAGGCCCATAACGACCGTTTTGCACAGTGATTACATCACCTGCTTCTGTGTTACCAAGTGTTCTTGGCAGAGAAAGAAGAAGTAGTGCATCTTCATATGTAACAGTATCTAGCGTCATTGTTGAAAGAAGGGAGGCAGTTTTTGCTTTTGGTGCATCTGCTTTCTTTTTCTTCTTCTTACCAGATGCTGTTAGCTCAACAGGAACTTCCGGTAATACTTCTGTGATGTATGGGCCAAAGCGTCCACTCTTTGCAATGATCGGCAAGTTAGTTGCTGGATCAATTCCAAGTTCACGTTCACCTGAAGGTGCAGCTAATAGTTCTATTGCTTTCGCAAGAGTTAATTCATCTGGTGCTAACTCTTCTGGAATGTTTGCGAGTTTGCGCTCTTCACCTGGCAGATTTTCTTGCAGGTATGCACCGTAGCGACCAACACGGATCTCAATCTCAGGAGACAAGTTCATGGTGTTTGTTGCACGTGCATCGATAACACCAAGATCTGCAGAGAGTTCATTAAGTCCAGGTTGGCCATCTACGCCATAGAAGAAATCACGTAACCAATCAACGCGGCCAGCATCACCCGATGCGATCTTGTCTAGATCTTCTTCCATACTTGCCGTGAACTCGTAGTCCACTAACTTTGTAAAGTGTGTTTCAAGCAAACCTGTTACAGAAAATGCAAGGAATGTAGGAACCAGTGCACGACCGCGCTTATAAACATATCCGCGATCTTGAATCGTTTGAATAATCGATGCAAAAGTAGATGGGCGACCAATACCCAACTCTTCTAGTTTTTTAACAAGAGTTGGCTCTGTATATCGTGCAGGTGGCTTTGTTTCATGGCCTTCGCAGGTGTATTCATTAACTTTTACAGCCTGACCAAGAACCATTGCTGGAAGGCGTTTATCAGTTGCCTCTTCATCTTTGTTCTCATCTTTGCCATCTTCGGTAACAATCTCATCGTAGGCGGCAAGAAAACCTGGAAAAACAATGACAGATCCATTTGCACGGAAAATCGCTTTCTTCCAACCATTTGCAGAGTTAGATGAAATGCTGGCATCAAAATCAACGCGCATCTGCATTTTCTTAGCATCTGCCATTTGGGAAGCAACAGTGCGCTTCCAAATTAAGTCATAGAGTGCAAACTCATCACGTGATAGCTCTGGTGCTAACTCCCCTGGTGTCTTAAAACTTTCACCTGCAGGTCTAATCGCCTCATGTGCTTCTTGTGCGTTCTTTGTTTTGCCTTGATAGGCACGTGGGGCATCTGGAATATGGTCTGCCCCATATAAAGACTTTGCAGCATTGCGTGCAGCAGTAATTGCTTGCGCCGACAAATTAACGCTGTCGGTACGCATGTATGTGATGTAACCGTTCTCATACAAGCGCTGTGCAACTCGCATTGTTATCTGTGCGCCCCAACCAAGACGACTACCTGCATCTTGTTGCAAAGTAGATGTAGTAAATGGTGGCTTTGGACGTTCGGTACGTGGTGACTCATCCATCGACTTAACAGTTAAGTCGCTGGCTTTTAACCCATCAACTAGCGCTTTCGCACTGGTTTCATCGAGCAATAAAATATTTGCAAGTGACTTCTCTTTTACTGCCCCATCTGCGCCAAAGTCAGAAGTGCTGGCAACTTTCTTGCCATCTACTTCTAGCAAGCGAGCGTTAAAGCCAAGTGCTGTAACAGCTGCAAGATCCCACCAACCAGATGAGATAAAGGCCATGCGTTCGCGCTCTTTTTCCACAATCAATCTGGTTGCAACTGATTGCACGCGGCCTGCAGAGATGCGTGGCATAACTTTTTTCCATAAAACAGGTGAAAGGCGATATCCAAATAATCTATCTAGAACGCGACGTGTTTCCTGTGCATCGATTAAGTTGTAATCCAGATCTCGAGTGTTTTCAACTGCAGCGACAATCGCCTCTTTTGTAATCTCATTAAAGACCATTCGCTTAATAGGAATCTTTGGCTCTAGCACTTCAACTAAGTGCCAAGCAATTGCTTCACCTTCGCGGTCTTCATCTGTTGCCAGAATTAACTCTTCAGCGTTTTTCATTAAGGCTTTGAGTTCGGCAACCTTTGCTTTTTTGTCAGGATTAATCACATATAAAGGCGCGAAATCATTTTCGATATCTACGCCCTCTTTAGCCCAGGCGATTTTTTTATACTCTTTTGGAATATCTGCAGCGCGCTGTGGCAGATCACGGATATGACCGACGGAGGCCTCGACGACATAACCGTCGCCGAGGTATCCACCAATTTTTCTGGCCTTAGCTGGTGATTCAACAATCAC
>JGI24768J34885_10000300_pt1 | contig 14457 bp, 13 predicted proteins | sample LakOntMetagenome_FD_34885 | JGI IMG/M metagenome (IMG submission 34885) | reverse complement strand
TCATAAGCGGTAGCGCCTTTTGCGAATAGTTCCCCGGTTTGGGCATCGGCTGTACCTATTGATGACTCGTCAAAAACATCAACTCGAGTTACCTCGTCCTGATCTAGATGGGCCACGATTGCGATAGGCACTCGATCGATCATGGCTGGCCAAGTGTCTGGATCGAAATGATCGGCTGGGACAACTAAGAATTGGGCGTTGGTTCCAGTTGGAATACCTGAGATGGTGGCTTCGAACTCATTTACCTGAATGTTAAGCAATCGACCAGTTGGAAGCTTGCGGTTGGAGTGATCTGACATCGCGCCATCAAATGCGCCGTCAAATATTTTGCCGATGCGACCGCCGCCAGGGGTTAGCGCCAAAGCGTGCACACCATGATTTGGCGAAACTAACCACGCAATCTCGGCGCGAGTCTTTGAGCGAACGCAAGCGTTAACACTTAGGGCGATGTCATACATGGTGAAAGTATAGGTGTCCTATGGGCGGTGCGGCATGATCGCATCAACTGGGATGTGACCAAAGCGTCCCTTTTGGTAATCCTCCATTGCCTGCATCACTTCTTCTTTAGTGCTCATCACAAATGGTCCGTACTGGAAAACCTGTTCGCGTAGTGCGATGCCTCCAATTAGGAAAATGTCTAAGCCATCATGACGAGATTCTTGAACCTGATTAGCTTGAATTGAAATGTAATCACCGTTGACGAGAACAGCCATCTGGCCAGTTTGGATTGGATGGTTTGCTGGCCCAACGGTTCCCGCACCGTTCAATACATATGCAAGCGCATTGAAGTCACTGCGCCAAGGAATTTCAGCTCGCGCGCCAGGAGCAATTGTCACGTGAGTAATTGTGATTGGAGTGTGCGAAATGCCAGGACCGGAATGATCTTCGATCTGTCCAGCAAGAACACGAATTAATGCGCCACCGTCTTGAGTAGTAACCATTGTTGAGTCTTGACCTTGCAGATCTTGATATGCCGGTTGAATCCGCTTCTTTGCTTTTGGCAAGTTAATCCAAAGCTGAACTCCGTGGAAAGTTCCACCGGACATAACCAAATCTTCTGGTGGAGTTTCAATGTGCAGGATGCCATCACCTGCGGTCATGTACTGAGTGCCACCTTCTTTAATGGTGCCACCGCCGCCATGTGAATCTTGATGCAGGAAGCGACCGTCCATTAAGTACGTGAAAGTTTCAAAGCCACGATGTGGATGCCAAGGGGTTCCCTTTGGTTCGCCTGGCAAGTATTCAACTTCACCCATTTGATCCATGTGAATGAATGGATCTAGATCAGCGTTAGGGATGCCAGCAAATGCGCGACGTACTGGGAAGCCTTCGCCTTCGTATGCCTGTGGTGCATTTGTAATCATCTTTACTGAGCGTGGTTGTGCGCCAGGGGCGACGAAAACTCTCGGCAAAGTCAAAGTATCTGCTGTTACAGCTGGCATAGCGGCCTCCTCAGGCTTAGTTGAATGTTCAACTACCTTTAGTCTAGATGCCAGTTTGGCTAAACGCAACCGTTTGGACCTGAAACCCCATAACCTAATGGACAGAATCAGCTTTAGGAGTCCGGCGTGGAGCCAATTATTCGCAAGTTATCTGAAGGTGAATGGGCTGGCTGGCCTGAAGAGCAGGTGGCTGCTCGCGGCAAAGTTTCTTGGAAAGCACTTCAAGGCGTCAATGACGATGAAGAAACCGACATGGTTCTGGGCGTGGCTCGGGTGTTTAAAGATGAGTCGCTTGAAGCACATCGCCACTTGCAACCAGAGACTTACTACGTATTAAGCGGTAAAGGCAAAGTCACGATCGAACACGTTGAATACGACGTTGAAGCTGACACCATGGTTTACATTCCTGGCGATGCTTTGCATCAAATCAATAACTACGACGACGAGCCGCTTCGAATTCTTTACTTATTTGCCACGCCACATTTCAGTGACGTGATTTACAAGTTTTAAGCTGCGTAATCAGGCTGGCTGCGATCGAGCATTCGCTTGAGTGCTGCAAANTGCAAATCNATTCGGCTGTANCCATCAAGNTGCGTTGAATCCTTAAACTGCTCAACGGTCATGTCCACGATGTCTTTTGGAACTTCGCGAATCATCTGGCCAGTTGATTGCGCTAGGACCTGAACTTCAGCAGTACGTTCAAAGAAATACAGATGATGGAAAGCTTCGGCAACTGTCGAGCCAGTGGTAACAATGCCATGGTTACGAAGTAACAGAATCGACTTCTCCCCCAAGGCACGAGTCATGCGCTCGCCTTCGGATCGATCTAATGCAAGTCCGTTGTAATCGCAGTCATAGAAAACGTCATCACGATAGCCAAGCGCATTCTGGCTTGCCATAACTAGATCTGGTTCATCCAACATCGCTAATGCAGTTGCATACGGCATGTGAGTGTGCAGAACTGCGCGTAGTTTGCGGGCGCTGCCATGCATTGGCGCATGAATAAAGAATGCAGTCTCTTCCACTAGGCCACTGCCTTCATAAACCGTGCCATCAAGGTCAACGATCATGAAGTCGCTGGCTTGAATTTCTGACCAGTGCAAACCAAATGGTGCCAAGAAGAAGCGATCTTCATAACCTGGAACTAACAGGGTAAAATGGTTGTCAATTCCTTCGTGGAACCCGTAAAAGACTGCCAATCGATGCGCCGCAGCTAAATCAATCCGAGCCTGACGAATTGGATCTGGATCAACTCGCAACATTTCATCTGGTGAAGTTAGCGACATGGTTTAGCCCTTCTTGTCAGTTACGTTCAAAGCCATTAGCGACATGATTTCGTAAGCCAAAGTGGCTGCAGCAAGTGATGTGATTTCGGCATGATCGTAAGCCGGAGCCACTTCCACAATGTCAGCGCCAATCATTTGTTCTCTTGGCATTCCGCGAACCAGACTCAACAATTCACGCGAGGTGAATCCACCCATTTCTGGAGTTCCAGTACCAGGGGCAAAAGCTGGATCGAGCACGTCGATGTCGATAGATAGGTACATCGGGCTATCCCCTACGCGCTTGCGAGCAAGTCCAATAACTTCTTCCACGCCCATGCGATCAAAATCGGCCGCGCGAACTGTTGAGAAACCAAAGTTCTTGTCGTTGATTAGATCTTGTTGGTCATAAAGCGGACCGCGAATACCAACGTGAAGTGACTTGTCTTCGATTAGCAAGCCTTCTTCGAATGCCCGGCGCATGAAAGTTCCATGCGTACGATCGGCTCCAAAGTAGCTATCCCAAGTATCAAGGTGGGAATCGAAGTGAATCATGGCAATTGGACCATGCACCTTTACTAATGCGCGAAGCAATCCAAGTGTGACCGTGTGATCGCCACCAAGGGTTACTAACTTGCGACTATCGCTTACTAATTCACTTGCACCGTCATCGATTTGCTTCAGTGCGCTATCGATGTCGAATGGATTACATGGAATGTCTCCTGCATCAACCGCTTGAATCGTGCGAAACGGTGCAACCTGTAAATCTGGATGATATGCCGGACGCAAATGGCGAGATGCCTGACGAATTGCCATTGGACCAAAGCGAGCTCCGGGACGATACGAAACTCCACCATCAAATGGTGCGCCAAGGATCGCTACGTCGTAGTCAGAAACTTGATCGATACGCGGCAATCGAGCAAATGTTGATTCACCAGCAAACCGCGGAACCTTAGTTCCTTCAACGGGACCGACAATGTCTTCAGGATTCATTTCTGGTACCTATCTATTGCGAGTTACTTCTTGAAGCGACGAATTACAAACATTTTGCGGATTGGCTCGTGCACAACCCAAGTTCCGCGCCAGCCCTCTGGGGTAACGATCGTTGAATCAACCTTTAGTTCAACTACAGTTCCGTCTTCGCCAGTGATCGTTGCTGAACCCGAAAGGATCTGAGCGATTTCGTCATAGCCATCGCGATGCACGATGAAGGTTCCTGGTGAACATTCCCAAATACCAGTTTCAATTGCTTCATCTGGTGAGATCCAGGCCATAAGTACTGATTCCATTTGGCCGTCGATGCTGTTTGGCTTTAGTGCTGCTGGCGGTACTGCAACATTGCTGCCACCGAGAACTGTGATTGTTGGTTCGATTCGATCTGACATTTTCAGCCCTTTCAAGTTTGAATAACCCAAGTGTATGGCGTGAGGAATCTGAATTTCATAGGTGTGCCGAGAAGAATATCTCAATCAGTGGTGCAGAATTAAAGACATGTCCGAAAAAACTGCAAAGCCAATGTCGGGACGGCAAGTAATTGCATCCAGCTCTTCGCTATTGGCTGCCGTTTGGATTGTGGCTTTGGCTTCGATTCCCAGTGCCCAGAGTTATCGAGACCAACTCGCATCTGGCACGGCTGCTGATCAGATAGTCACGGCATATGACGCAATGACCGTAATCATCCCAATCACGATGATTAGCTCTTGGGTAATTACCAGTCTTTGGTTAAAGAAATTGCACATCACAGCGACTGCAACTAACCCAACTGCGATGCGCCTAAAGCGTCCTTGGGTGTTCTGGAGTTGGATCGTTCCCGTCGTATCACTTTGGTTTCCTAAGAACATCATCGAAGATCTTTTGAAGGCCGAAGGTAGCGACGAAGCGAAGTCATTGATCGGAAAAGATACTTTGACTTGGTGGCTTACTTGGGTTGGCTTTGCCTTGGTAAACAACATTGGAATTGTTTCCGCATTTGATGCAGCTGATGGCTATGTGCCAATCAGGCCAGAACTAGAACTAGCTGGGGCTTGTCTGTTAACTGGCGCATATTTGGTCTGGATTCGGATTGTAAAAACGTTAGATGCCTAAGTCACCTGAATTGATTCAAACTCAACGCTTGGATCTGCATTTGATTCTGATTCCGGAATTAATCATGCTGCATGAAGATCCGGACAATCCTTCATTGCTTTCCGATCGCGACTTCACAAATCCTCACAAGGAACTAACACACGAGCATTCCGGTCCCCTGCGTTGGCGCGTGCCGCAAGTTAAAGCAGATCCCAATACCAATGTTTGGTTTATTCGCTGGATAGTTCTGCGGGAAACCAAAGAAGTAGTTGGATCAATTAGCTTCCATGCACCACCAGATGAAGTCGGCATGATTGAAATTGGTTTTGGAATTTGCGAGCCTTGTCGAAATCAAGGTTTCGGCAAAGAGGCTTTGCTTGGTATGTGGACCTGGGTAATTGATCAGCCTGGCGTTGAAACACTTCGCTACACAGTCAGCGCGACCAATGCGCCATCCATGGCAATTATCAACTCACTTGGCTTTACTCACGTTGGTCAGCAAATAGATGAAGAAGATGGCCCAGAGGAAATCTTCGAAATGTCAGTCACAGACTTTCGCTCAGACCTGAAAAACGGTTTCTCCCCCAACAACGGTGCGTAAGACCGGTAAGTCAATCACGTCGTTTGGATTCACCTTTGATGGATCTTCTTGCCACATAACTAAATCGGCTTTCATGCCCAGAGCGAGCGTGCCACGTTCGTTATCTGCGCCAACTGCAATCGCAGCATTACGGGTGTAGCCAGTTAATGTTTCAGCGCCAGTCAATGCTCGAGTCGTTCCAATTTGGCCTTCGTAGGAAACATCGTGGGCACGGCGCATTTGGGCGGCAAACATTCCCATGCGTGGATCAAACGGTGCAACTGGCCAGTCNGANCCCANNACAACGAGTGCACCNGTGCTCATGATGTCGCCNGATCGCCAAGCNTGATTGCACTGNGTTGTNTCCANACGCTGCGACCAAGGATCACTNAAGTCATATTCAATCCAGCGCACATGAACTGGCTGCATGGATGCAGTTACCTTTAGCGGCTTGAATCTTGCGATGGTGTTGTCGGGAGAAGTTTCGATGTGTTCAATGCGATGGCGACCATTTGAGCCACCTGGTAGACCTTCATAAACATCGAGCACTTCCCGAACGGCTCGATCACCAATTGCGTGAGTAGCTATACGGAAACCTGCATCATGAAATTGCCGAGCTCGTTGGTGGTAAAGCGAAAGCTCTGGCCACATTGGCTCGGTACCGGCACCTTGGGAGTCTGGATGTTCTAGCCAGGCAGTTCCGGTGTCGATTACGCCGTCAAGCATGAACTTCACACCATCGGCCTGCCAACGCAATCCCTTTAGGTTATGGGTTTGCATCATGGCTTCAACTTCTTCAATTGATGTGTACGGGTATACGAAGTGATGCAGCAGAATCCGAAGCTTAAGGTTTGCTTGTTCCTCCAAATCGCGCATGATGTCGACGGTGTCGAGATTGCCATCCATTAAATGAACTTCAGTTATGCCCACGGCGTTTTGACGACGGATAGCCTCGGCATACCAAGCCATGCGATCAGATCTTGATGCAACTGGGGCATGCGTTAGCACGATCTGCATAGCTGCCATTTCTAGAAGCTCGCCAGTTGGCTTGTCATTTTCATCAACTACAACAACTGAGTTGTCTGCAACGCGCATCGGTCCGGTTAGGTTTGCAATCTTCATTGCTTCGGCATTAACCATGCCAGTGTGAACGTCAAGGGTGTACAAAAACATTGGGCCATCGCCAGCTGCGTCATCTAACAGGCTGTGATGGTACGGGCCGCCGATTGCGGAGTACTCAAGAGCAAAACCCATTAACCATTTGCCAGGTCCGATGCGCTTACGCTCAGCTGCAATTGCAGCGCGCAGGTCGGAAAGATTTGAGACACGATCAAGGTCTAGGCCTTGCGCAAATTCAGCGCCGTGAAACAGATGCTGGTGTCCATCGACGATTCCAGGCGTTACTGCTTTCCCATGAGCGTCAACAGTTTCGGTGTTGCCATCGCATACTTCTCGAACTTGATCGTCGGTACCGATGGCAACGATGTGATCTCCAGACCAAGCGATTGCCGAAGCACTTGGCGCATCTGGATTCTGGGTATTTATCTGGGCATTAAAGATTGCTTGATTGGCAGCCACTGAGTTCTCCTGATTGTGGGACTAATCGCAACCTTAATAGAACAGCCCAGTACATTAGTGGCTATGACTGTACATATTGGTGCCAATAAAGGCGACATCGCTGAAACTATCCTGCTGCCAGGAGATCCTCTGCGTGCCAAGTGGGTTGCGGAAAACATGCTTGAAGGCGCGGTTCAATACAACTCAGTGCGCAACATGTTCGGCTACACCGGAACTTACAAAGGCAATCGTGTTTCAGTTCAAGGTACTGGCATGGGCATTCCATCGATTTCGATTTATGTCACAGAGTTGTTCAAAGATTTTGATGTACAGACAGCAATTCGAATTGGCACTTGCGGCGGTTTAGGTAAGACTCAGCTGCGCGATGTAATCATCGGCATGGCCGCATCAACTGACTCTGGAACTAATCGTCGTGCTACTGGTGGATTAGATTTCGCGCCGATTGCAAACTATGACTTGTTGAAGGCGGCTGTAGATGCTGCTGATGCGCACGGCGTGACTTATCACGTCGGTGGCATTGCTTCCATGGATTTGTTTTATGACGACAGCAATGCGCTAGATGTTCTTGAAGCTCACGGCGTACTTGGTGTTGAGATGGAAGCCAGCGGCCTCTACACAATTGCTGCAAAGTATGGTCGTCGCGCTCTTGCAATTTGTACCGTCAGCGACATGATTCGGACGCATGAGAAAACTTCATCTGAAGAACGTGAAACTGGATTTAAGGCAATGGTTGAAGTTGCACTTGAAGCAGCGTTTGCTTAACGGTTAACAAATTCGTGGAACTCTTCTGGAGTTCCTTTGAATACGTTTAAGTCAGTAGTGCTCGATGGCACCGCGCTTACTTTTCCATCAGCTGTGAATTGCCAAATTAACCAATCGTTATTCCAGATCCGCATTTCTTTTGGATCGGTACCGAGCTTTGGTCCCCATTTGGCGAGCCAAAGTGGATAACGAGACAAATCTGTTGCGCCGGCATCTTGCAACCTGGCGATGAATGTGCCGTTGGTGTAAATAATCGGAGTGCGACCTGTCAGGGCTTCGGCTTCTACCAAGAATGCACTGGTCCACTTAGCCAATCTTTGAATCGTCCAGCCACAAGGAAGTTCTTCAACATCCAAACTAAGTGGCAGGTCGCCGACTTTTGCACCTTCAGCTTGTTCAACTGCGCGCTTGGCTTGCAGCTTTGCATCAGTAATTGTGTTGGAATCCATGTTGCCTGGTTGAGCGTAGTGATACGCGCCAACAACTAAGCCTTCAGCGCGCGCCGCAGCACTATCGATTGGGAACCATTTCTTGGCATTGTCATTGCCCCGAGTGCCACCATCAGATGCCTTGATCACTACGAATGAGACTTCGTATTCAGATTTAAGAGCAGCAAAATCAATCGGTTGGTTATCCGGGTGCTGCCAGACTGAAATGTCTATGCCCTTAACGACATCGGCAAAGCCTTGCGCTTTCCAAGATGCGGCATTGGGCTTGTACTCACCAGGCTTACCTTTTGGATAACTGCAGGAGCGGTACTTATAAGCAACAGGCTCACTGGCGGCCGGAACACTTGCACCGGCAGGGGCATTTGAAATAGCGCCAATAGCCAATAGGCCTGCAATGGCTAGAGCAATTCGACGCATTTGACCATCATATGTTGCGATTTCGCGCCACAAATCCTGCCGTTCCAATAGATTCACCCAAGATTCATCCAAATCGTTCTAAATCAACTTTCAAGGGCTTGGACACGGAAAGTTCTCGGTTACGATTAAAGAGTTATTTGGTGGGGATTTATCAATGCGGAGTGCAATGTTTAGTGGAAAGCGACGCCTAGTCACAGGTCTTGTGGCTGCCAGTTTGCTGGCGACAATGGTGGCTGAAACCGGACAATCTCCTGCCGTGGCCAAGTCTTCGGTTAAGTCTGGCCCAGTAGCATCAAAATTTGTTCCAATGGCTACCGAGGTAGTGAGCGACCTTGGTCCAACATGTACTGATCCTGGAACTTCAACTTTAAAGTTCATTGTTGGTGGGTCAAAAACTGTTCAGCTAAGTTGCGCTCAATACTCAGTGGGCCCAACCCCTTCCGCGACTCCAACCGTAAGCCCAACTCCGACAGTTACACCAAGTCCAAGTTCAGCTCCAACTCTGACACCGATTGTTAATCAGACTCCAACAATTACTTACTCAGTTGATGCTTTGACCATGCCAGTAGGTCTCTCTGCAACTGTTGATGGGAATGGTTTGATTTCTATTTCGGCAACTGGAGCAGTCGAAGGAAACTTAATCGTTTTTGCAAATCAGGCTTATAACGTCAATCAAACTGATTTTGGATATTCGGGCAGTACGAAACTGATTATTCCAGTAAGCGTAAAACCAGTTGCGCCGCCAACTTGTCAGATTTTTACTACCTCAACTTCAATTAACACTGCGCTTAACGTTCCACTTGCTTACGAGGCGCTTCGATCTGGTGGCTGCCAAGGTGGTTATGGCACCCTTTCTTATGAAGTGAATGTAGTGGCCCCAGCTAATGGAACCGCGACAAAAGCTGACGCAACTACTGCAACGTTTACACCTGCTGGTGGCTTCCAAACTCCTGCCGATAACTCTGTTAAAGCAACGTTCGCAGTGACTGCTACAGATGAATACGGTCAGACCTCGGTTGCCTTAGACCAATACAGCGGAGTTATTGCTGGCGCTGCTGGAGCAACCATCACCGTAAACGTCAGTGAACCGCGCGACTGTGGTGGCTGGGTTCCAAAAACTGAAACTATTTTCAATAATCCAATTGCNGGAACCTCACGAGATGGAAAACTTTCCAATTCTCGATTTGCTATCACGAATCGCATTAACAACATGATNGACTGCGCGCCAGTTGGATCAACTATCGCTATGTCCTGGTTCTCATTCACTGATGACAACATGGTGAACCACTTAATCCAGGCTCATCGCAACGGTGTTAACGTGCGAGTTCTGGTTAATAGCCACGCAACAAAATCTTCATCTTCCTCATTTACCGCTGTTAACACTCTTCGTGCCGTACTAGGCAGCAACATAACTGATGCCACTGCTAACGCTTCGGAGAATGCTGGTAGCTGGTTAGGTTCATGTGACTCGGGCTGTTTAACTCCCCCAGCTCCAGCGGGCATTGTTTTCCCAGACGAAAGTGAAGGCGAGTATCCAGCGCTGCACTCCAAGTTCTTCATGATCACTCGCGCCGGGTCAGCCAAGAATGTAGTTGGTATTTCTTCAGTTAACCCAACTTACGAACAGGCAAAAGTTGGATTCAACAATGCCTCTGTTGTGGTTAACGACAAAACTCTTTTTGCCTCAATGAATAAGTACTACGCGGACTTAGCTAATGCTGCTCGAGGCGCCGGTAAAGCAACTGCCTACCGCCAACTGAAGACTGACAGCAAAACTACGACTTATTACGTTTATCCAAAAACTGGTTCAGATGACGTTTTGACTATGTTGCGCGACATTAAATGCGTTTACAAAGTTGGCAAAAAGACTATGCGCACTCAGATCTACGTGAACATGTTCGTATTCACTCGTAATGCACCAGCTATGGAACTTTGGAAAAAGGCTTTCGCATCTCGTGCCAATAACGGCGGCTGTAATGTGCAAATCATTTATACGGACATGGATCAGCGCATCAAGGCACTAAATACCCAAACCGGAAAGTATGACTTCATACCTAATGGCGATAAGCCAAGTGCTTGGGGCGCGGCTGATTGTCTTTCAACCATGCCTACTAAAAAAGGTAAGGCTCAGAAGTTAACTGGACCTGGTTTAGTTTTCGATGCTGGTAAAAACCGAATGGTCACTGCCAAGGTTTGCATGAACGGTTCCTTACAAGGCGCCATTCCAACAATCAATAAAGCTGGTGGCTACTGCTGGTTTAATGCCAAAAACAATTCAACTGGTGGCTCTTTGAGTATGTGTGTTTCAACACCGCTTAAGATCACGGCATTTGATAAGGCTGACAACCGAGCAAAGCTTGAGAATGTTGCCGATGCATCAGGTTCACGGTGGTATTCGCACCAAAAATACATAGCCATTGATGGCATGTATGGAAAACCTGGCAAGCAACTGCGTCAACAAGTTGTTATCTCGGGAACTCCGAACATAACTTCACCGGGCCAAAAGTGGAACGATGAGATTTTGACTTTCACAACTAGTCCGGAAATCTACGCGCAATACGTGGTGAACTTTAATGAAATGAAGGCTGCCATTCTTCGCAGATCTGGCCCAAGTGGAATGTGGCGAGCTGAAGCTAGCTGGTAATAACTTAAGTTCTATAACGAAAAAGCCGACCCGTAACGGTCGGCTTTTTTATGCGCTCCCCCGATTGGACTCGAACCAATAACCACTCGATTAACAGTCGAGTGCTCTGCCAATTGAGCTACAGGGGATTAACTAGACAATCTTAACAAAATGCAGTGGCTGTGGCGAAACGCCCTAGATTCCGAACGATGAGCGAAGTTCTACCAAGGCCTTTGCGATTTCTTCTTGACCGATTTCAGATTGACTAGCCGCCAGATCATCTGAAATCGCACTCCAGTAAGTACGGTTTTCGTCCTTGCGTGCCACGAATCTGACCTTGCCGGCATTAGGTAATTCAAAAACCCGATCCACTACAACAGCCGAGGTAACCCGGTCGCGAACTGCCCGTGGCAATTGACTTTCGGCATCCAAAGTCCAGGATCGGGCGCTAGGTTTTGCGTCCGACTGACCTTGAAATATCACAGTTAACTGAGGTGGCTCCCATTTAGCCTGAAGCGAATCTGTCCATGGGGTAACGGTTGTTACATCGCCCGAAATGTCTACCAATGAGTTTTTGGTAATTGCAATCAGGCCATCAGAATGACTTGCCCAGTCCAGCAAGCGACCATGTGAACTAATCGCTTGTGCTAACTCAGGTGGCATAGCTGGTGCTTGCTTAAACCAACCCACTAAATGTCACCAACTGCAAAGTTGCGCATATCGCGGCGATAACTTTCCAGCGATAGCAGATCAGTTAGCAATCGAGCTTGGTCCACTTCATCGGTGCCGTCTTCAGCTCTACTCAGTGCTGCTTTGATTTCTGCCACTCGCCTACCAGCATCCATCTCGAGGATTCTGGCCAAGACTGCCTGNACATATCGTGCATCTGGCACATCGTTTGGNAGCGGCTCTACGGCCATTGCTCGGACGTGAGATTTGATTTCATCATCTGGTGCTTGCTCGAGAACTTTAGTAATCCAGACTTGCGCGGAATCAAACTCCAGCGGGTTACCGGCTGCCACGCAGGCTGCATAGACCGCAGAAGCTGCTGGCACAGTGAAAACACTTTCTTCAAGTGATTCAAACCATGAGCCAACCAAGTGCGGGGTTTGCAATACGCATTTCAAGGCTTCGCGTTCTACCTGCGCCGCTTGCGACGATGCAGTGCTTTGAGCCCTGGTTTGTTGTGGCGCTGATTTTCGACCGGCAGCGCTCATTTCGTTTCTGATTGCGGCATCATCCATACCAAGCCAGCCAGAAACCGTGCGGATGTATTCCGGACGAAGTGCACTGTCTTTGATGCCAGCAAGGACTGGTGCTACCGCGCGCATGGCTGCAACACGTCCTTCAGCGGTATCCAGATCAAATTCTTCAACAGTGGATCTCATTACGAATTCAAAGAGCGGAATCTTGGTTGAAATCAAATTCTTTACGGCCTCATCGCCATGCTTCAATCGCAAGTCGCAAGGATCTAAACCGTGCGGTTCAATAGCCACAAAAGTTGAGGCGACAAACTTTTGGTCTTCACTAAAAGCCTTTAGTGCTGCTTTGCGCCCAGCTGCGTCACCATCAAATGTGAAAACGACTTCAGCGTGCTTCGTATCATCATCCATCAGGATGCGACGAAGCATTTTTACGTGATCCGCGCCAAAGGCGGTGCCACAAGTTGCAACTGCAGTGGTAATTCCGGCTAAGTGACAAGCCATTACGTCTGTATATCCCTCGACGACAACTGCTTGTTGCTGTTTCGCCATTTCTCTGCGCGCTAAATCAATTCCATAGAGAACTTGTGACTTGCGATAGATCGGAGTCTCGGGGGTGTTTAAATACTTTGGTCCCTGATCGGCTTCAGTAAGTTTGCGAGCGCCAAACCCAATTGTGTCGCCACTTGAATCGCGAATCGGCCACATTACGCGATCTCGGAACCGGTCGTAAGCGCCACGCTGACCTGAAACTGCAAGACCTGCAGCAATCATTTCTTCTTCAGTGAAACCTTTGCTGCGTAATTCATTGCGCAAACCATCCCAGCCAGATGGTGAATAGCCAACACCAAATAGATCCCAGGATGCTTGATCGAAACCACGTTCAGTTAAAAAAGTTCGGGCGTGCTGTGCTTCGGGAGTTAATAGTTGCGCTTTGTAAAACGCGCCAGCGACTTTATGTGCTTCGATTAACCGAGCTCGTTGACCTTGCTGGCCAGATGAATTGCCACTGCCTTCTTCGTAGCGCAATACGATGCCGTATTTAACTGCGAGTTTTTCAACGGCTTCGGTAAATGAGAGAGCATCGATTTTGCGCACGAAGGTAATCACGTCACCACCTTCGCCGCAGGAAAAGCAGTGATACAAACCTTTGCTTGGGGTCACATGGAATGAAGGTGATCGCTCGTCATGGAATGGACATAATCCTTTGTAACTACCGCCACCAGCGGCTTTAAGAGTTACGGTTTCGCGAACAATCTCATCGATTCGGGCTCGCTCGCGAACTGAGGTAACGTCCTCTTCGCGAATTTTTCCTGCCACGTCCCCTATGTTACGTGCAGCTGCGTTGGTGCCACTGCACAAGGCTNACGTCTGTGAGCGCAGCAACCTGGTCAATAACTACGCGGAATTTAGCNTCCGATGACCCAGCATCNAGCCAGAGATTCGTGTGGAANCGATCCAGATTGGCTTCTGGGTCCTGATTCAGGAATTCAACTAGATCTTGAATCTGCTGACGCTGCCTGGAATACATTTCATCGGCGCCAGCTCGATTCATTACAAATCTGGCTGCCAGCGCCTTTAGTGCAGTGACTTCATATCGNGCTTCGTCTGGAACCACTAGGGATGCCTGATATCGAGTTAGTGNGCGCTGGCCATACTCAGCCTGGGTAGCTTGCTGAGCTGCAATACAGAANCGACCGATCAAAGTACTTGTCAGGTTCTTGAGNTCNCCCAGCGATCGCATGGTGCCATCAAACGATGCGGGCCAGCTTGGCAGCGAGCTAACCCGAATTAGCGCCGCGTCCAGTTCTGCTTTTGCAAAGTCTGATCCATACCATTTTTGGGCAACTTCAACGACTTCGCTGCGACCAGTGCTGGATTTCAAAATGTCTATGTTTACGTGTCCAGCAAAAACCGCATCTTCAATGTCATGCACGCAATATGAAACGTCATCTGACCAGTCCATAACCTGAGCTTCAAAACATGAAGTAGTTCCAGCGACACCTTCGCGCACCCAAGCAAACACATCGGCATCATCTTCGTAAACTCCGAATTTAACTTCGCCAGGTTGTTTAGTC
>JGI24768J34885_10000296_pt1 | contig 14547 bp, 6 predicted proteins | sample LakOntMetagenome_FD_34885 | JGI IMG/M metagenome (IMG submission 34885) | reverse complement strand
CCTGAAGGACCCATAGCAAGCGTGCCACCTGCCAGGCTGAAAAGAGCTGGATTTGACTGCTGCTCCCCCTGCTGCTGTTGCTGCTGCTGCTTCTGCTGATGATGCAGCAGCGGAGGTGTGCCAAAACCTCTTGAGCGTGATGAAAGGGTTGCCTTCAAAAATGCTAACAATGAGAGTCATCCTCGTGATCGGGTCCTTTCCGTAGACGTAAAGAATTTTGCTAAAGATGCTATTTTCGTTTGGCACCGCATCCGCTGCTGCTGCTGCTGCTGCAGCAGCAGCAGCAGCAGGAGGAATAGCAAATCGAATTGAAGGTTCAACAGTTNGAGTTGTTTCTTCTCCATTTTTGTGTACGTTCTCTTCGTCCTCTTCGTCTGATGTTTTTTCACAGTCAACAGCTGCAGCCTCTGTAGCAGCTTTGACACTTTCGTTGGGATGGCTGTCTCTAAGCCTGATGAAATTTTTCGCAGCTAGCTGAGCTTCCGGAAGATAATTTGCAAGGGCAGAAAATNTTTTGAAATAGGCAATTGTCTCTCGGTGGTTTGAATCCAATTTTGGGTTTACAAATGAGAAATGTTTTCGTCCATTTTTTTCTGTCACGTAGTGGACTTCCCCGTGATCGGTGAAGAATTTTTGAATTGTGCCTGCTGCCATNGTGGGTTGCTGAAACTTTTTTAGCAGAAGCTTAAATTTTTTTAAAGTTCAGGTCTCCTCTCCTCTGCTGCTGCCTTCCAAAAGAGACTAATTTGAAAAGTTGCAAGTCCCGGTCTCTTTAAGTAGCAAACTTGTGCATGCTGTTTTTGGGTTAAAAAAGTGTGTGCACAATTTTGAAGGCAGGCCCAAATTGAACTATTTTGATTTTTTTCAGTAGGATAAAAGGAGGAGGGAGCTTTACATTTCGTTCATTTAAGTTTGACCACTTCACTGGAAGGTATCTTTACTTGTGTGCAAATTGTTTTGACAAAGACAAAGATATCAATTTCAATGTCTGTGATCTGTTTTGGATCTGCCACCGTCGAACCGCCTGCTGCTGCTGCTGCTGCTGCTGCTGCTGTGGAGCAGAAGGCAACTGCTGAAGAAGGAGGAAGTGGAAAAGAAGAAGAAAGAGATTTGCAGCAACAGCAGCAGCAAATTACAAACTCGGGTCTTTTGGCTGAGACTAATTTTGACTTTCTCCCTGGTGATGTGGTTGACGGAATCGGAATCGTCGGCGGCGGCGGAATCGTCGGCATTGAGAAAAACTCAAACAACGTGTTGACCCTCGGAAGTTTGCTCGACCTTTTGCTTGACAGCAAGAAAATCAAGTTGGATATGGCAACTATGCCCTTTTGTCTTGCCAGAAAACGGGATGTGCCTCTCAAAGACTTTTTAACCAAGGACAGATTTTTTGTGTCGACAGTCCAAGAATTCACCAAAGTCAAGTTTGTGATTAAACAGAAGATTTCAACTTACAGGTTTAAGCTTTTGTTTGACGGACGATTTCTCAGTGCAGATTTGTCACCCATTTTTTTACCCTTCCATTCAAAGCAACCGACCTGGCACATTGTTCTCGACAAGGACTGGGAGGTTGAACGATGCACAAAGACGAAAGGAAACTTTCCAACGGGTCACACCCTCCATTCCAGCTGCAACGTCAAGGTCAGTTTTGGAGAACTCGTTCTCGGAAAGGAGCAAGCTGAGTTGAAGGGGTTTTCCAGTATCGAAACGGACCCTCAGTCTCAGCCCGAGACAGTAGAGCTTCTCAAAAAGTGGGGTCTCTCTGGTTCCGTCAACGTTGATTTTTGCGTTGCCACATTGCCGATTTCTGTTCCCGTCTGTTGGGTAGCGGCAGACCCAGCAGAACCTGTCGTGCTGGTTGACGGCAGGCCACGTGTCACCAAGCAACTGGAAGCTTTTACCGGTTCTAAAACAAGGATCCGATTCCGAAGGACCAATCGCCAAAGCCAAAGAAAGAGACCCGGCGATTCTTGGCTGCTTCCTTCAGAACAACCAGCATCAAAAAGACCATTTGAGTTTGCTGCTGCTGCTGCTGCTGCTGCTGTTTCCAAGGGCGGCGACCAAATCAACCCTATTTCAAAAGAAGACGATCGATCGGGTGAGGCCAACAGATCCTCCGCAACTAGCGTTCATCTCGTTGGTCTCACGCTAGCCCTCAAGCTGGGAATGCTGTCGGTGTTCAAAGGAGAGACTGGAGAAGAAACTTTTTTTAGACTCTGCTTCCAGATGAGACGAGCTTTTGGTTACATTTGGTTGCAGCGAGACCCACTCGGAAGAGTTTGCTTCATCACCTACCTCGACGGTTACATGGACTCGCCGCTCTCGTTTGAGATTGCCTCGGGATCACTGGACCCCTCTGAATTTGGGAGATTGGGCAAAGATCGCATATATGAGATTAACGAGGCTCGAGAAGAAAACTGCTGGCAATCCTGGAAGAAATTCTTTGACTTTCTTTGGACAACGAGGGACTTTAACCTGTCGCGGAAAAATAAAGCTGCTCTTCCTCTGTTTGACAAGTGGGGTCCTGCAAAAGAAAATTCAGGTGGAACTCACGGCAGATGTTACTCTTCTGTTTGCGCCAGCCTTTCAAAGGTACGGGTTTTTTGCTTCTCAAGAGATGACTCGAGCATTCACTCTCTCAAACTCTTCTTTGCTCGTTACTGCGAAGAAGTGAGACATCTCAAAAGGGGAGTGCAATTGAGGACAGTCACCGGCACTAAAATTATCTGTCTGCAGACTTCAGAAATTGAGGTGGAAAATGTCTCACAGTTTCTGGACTTTTCGGGTAACTCTCCTAATCCGAAAGGGGCTGAAGGAGATCCCGATGCTGACTCAATTCTCCGGGCTTGCAAAGACTGGTGCCCTGACTTGGTTGAAACAGCAGCAGCAGACACCTGTTTTGAAACTGCGAGGGTGCAGGAAGAAGACTTTGCCCATCGAGGAGGAGGGAGGCTCCAAGCTATCTGCGAGGACAAACTCGAAAAGAGAGGAAACTTTTTTGTGAAGCGGCTCTCAGCCACCCACCTTGCCTTCTGCGACTACCTGTGTCAACGTTTTTTGCTGGACCTGTCCACGTCTCCCTTTTTGACACTTTCTTCGGTGTCCTTTCGAGTTGCGATGCTGGATTTTTGGAGGCTGGCAGGTCCCACAGCTCAATCTCTGGAGAAGACTAAGCCTCACTGGGAAGACAAGCTCAGAAACCTTTGCAGGGGCGGCTTCAGTTATTCGTGTCGCGATTCTGTTTCGTCCGGAATCAGCTTGCTACCTGAAAAAGACAGCGAAAAGGCTTTCTCNGTTGCCGAGTTTGACCTCAAATCTTGCTACGGTTACAGCCTCCAGAACATGCAGGTTCCCGGTGCCTTTGCAGTAGGCTACACCTTTTATCCTGCCGCTTCAGCAGCCAGCCAGCCAGATCCTGCCCCTGCTGGTTCAGATTCAGGGGCAAAGTCAGCGATGCAGCAGCAGCAGCAGCAGCAGCACTCTTCCAAAAGATTGAAGGACAGCCTGAAGCACCTCTTCAGCTTGAAGAGAACAGATGTGTGCAACCGAGCGAAAAGCTTTGAATATCTAGCAGTCCAGGCAGTCATCAGAAGTTCGGTGGCAAGCTTTGGGTCAAACATTTTAGGAGTGTGGTCTAATTTCTCGCCTCTAGGGATTCTCTATTTTGGCAAGTACCCTGTGGATCTGGCTCTGATCTTTGAAGGAAGAGGACTTTTTTTGTTCAATTTTGATGGGCAATTTGCTCATTCGTGTCCGACTGGAAATTGTCCTTCCCTTCCCAACTACGTGGGCGGAGCAACTGAAGAAAGCGTTCTGGAGGCCACCAGAGAGAGAGACGCCTTCTTTAACAATTGGATCAAGGACAACAACTACAGAGAACGCAAGCTTCAAGCATACTATCATGTAATCAACGATTGCCACCATCCCCAGTTTGGCTACCGAAACCTCCTGAAGATTGAAGAGCTGTGGGAGCTCAGAAAATCGTACGAGTCACTTCCGAAAAAGAATCTCTCTTTTCCTTCTGACCTTTTGTTGGCCGATCCCGATCTCACTTTTCTCTTGATCGGCAGAGGCGCTGTTCCGACAGATCGGAGGGAGGGTCAGATGCCGCTTTTCGTGTGGAACAACAACAGCGAGAATAATGCAACTGTTGCCTTGAAAGGTGGGGGTCGCCAAAGTCAAAATTTCGGATGGAAACTTGAGGGACGAGATTATCTTTTCACCAGAGATTCCTTCGAACACCTGGTGAATGTCAAGGGCTTTGAGTTTTCGTCCGTCTCCGATGTCTACTTTTACAAAAAGTGCAAGGTTCTTCCTCTCGTTTTTGGAGGTCTGGTTAGCGAAAGGGAAATTGCAGAGCTAGCTGGAAATGAGACGAGGGCAAACTTTCTCAAGGCCGCNGTCAATTTTACCACCGGGATGTTTGGAATGAAGGCGGGATATTTCAANGGAGGAGGAAATTCAAAGGCCAGACTGGTGTCAAAGTTCTCTATAAAAGCGTGCGAGTGCANCGACAGAATTGACATCAAGGTTGCAGGTTCAGTGTCGGGAAAAACGTTTTACGTTTTTCAGCGAANGGCACCTGCTAGAAAGACNGGAAAGAGAGCAGAAGAGTGGAAGAAGAAAGCAGCACAGAAGAGGCGAAAAGCAACGGANGCTTCCCTTCCAATTTACGCTTCAGTGGTTGAATTCGGAAAACTCAGACTTTTAAATTGCCTTGAATTTTTACGCGCTCACATTAGAATTGCAGCCGTTCGAATTCTGTACTCTCAAGTTGACAATCTGGTGTTGGCAATGTCGGGGGAACGTTTGGAGGAAGCAGTCCTTTCCGAAAAGAGGGAGATATTTGAGTGCAAAAAGGACCAATTTTTTGGAAGAGAGCCTGGAAAGCTTGTCGAAAAGTGGAAGGTCAGTGCCGAAGGAGGTGCATCTTGGAGTTTCGCGAGTGCTAGGATCTGCTCTTACGGCTTGATCTCCAAAGACAAAGAGGGAACCCTCTTGAAGGATGGCGAAAGTGGAGGAGGACAGACAAAGATGTCGGGACTGACTGGAATTTCATCGCTCGCAGCGTTCAAATCAAACTGTAGGCTTCTGGCAGGTCTTTCTGGTTTGCAATTTCCCCAAGAGAGGAGAGTCAACCGCCTTCTGAACCAAGACACAGTCACCAAAGTCATTTCGAATCACCCCCTTTCTCATTCTCTTCTCCCTTCAGCTGCTGTTGCTGCTGCTGCTGCTGAATCTGACGTGTCGGCTGCTCCTGCAAAACACGACAACAAATTTTTGTAATAATAATCTTGCACATTTTGAAAAAGTATTGAAAGTGTTTTTTTTGTATTGTACCTTGTGTTTGAAAATAAATTGAATGTGAAATGCCCACCACAATTATTTTTTACTGTTACATTTTAAGTTTTAATATGCAAATTTATAGTTTTTGGTCAGCAGTTTATTTAAGCTTTAATACAACTATAAAAGGGAGAGGATCTGTCTCTAGCTTTCACAGTCAAGCATGGACCTCCAAAGGGAAGAGACCGAATTAGAAATTGAACAGCAGCAGCAGCAAGGCAACGAGGATCGCTGGAAACTGTTTCGGCCTTTTCCGCGACAGACCACTACTCTTCTCGCGGGACCCAGTTTTTTGGGAAAGTCCACGTACGTAAGAAAGATTGTCGAACATCAGCACTTGTTTTTTCAGGATCCCGTTGTTCGACTCTGGGTTGTAAATTGCAACAAGTCTGTGACGTTTGTGCCTCTAGAGGAACCCAAGGACGATAGCAAGTTCAGACGGCCTTTGGCGCAGCTGCTGCAGCGAACTTGGGAAGACTTTGACATCGAGGAGTTGAACGAAGGAGATGTCCTTTTGATAGACGACCTTCAAAAAGTGACTCAGCATATTCGTGAAATTGTGAATGCAGCAACACACCACTTGGCGCTCGGTCACTGTTTTGTAATTACCCACTCGATCCTGGGAAGCAGACAGTACGAGCTGCTCAACCTGGTTCACAGGATCGCCCTATTTTGTTCGAGCGCTTCTGTCACCAACTTGGCCAGCTACATACTCTCGACCAGAATTTTTGACCCAGATTTAAAGACTAGACTAAAAGAGGCTGTGGGAGCGGCACAGCGAAGCAGGGAAGTGTTGGTTCTCGAACTAAGTGCCTTGCCAGAATCTGTCCAGCCCTACCAGGTGGCCTGTTCTCACCTTCTCCGTCTGCTCGACCCAAAGAGTGGTTTTGCGGTCGTTTATCCGTACCCTTCGAGAGTTGAAATGTATGAGGAAGAGGCAGACAACCTCTTGGACGTGGAGGTAAAAAATCAATCAGATGCTTCGAGAAATTTGCCGGGCGCGGGAGAATTTGTCAGGGGAAGTTTTCTGATTCTCAGGCCAGAACTGGTTGCCTCAGTCAAGACAAAGAAAACTGAAGCTCAAATTGTCAAAAGATCTGCTTCTGCTTCCAAAAGAAAAAGAAAAAGGGAGGACGGCAACGAGGGAGGTTCGAATAACGGAGACAGTTCAGAGGACGAGGACAATGATGACGACGATGCCTGCTGCATAGACAAGGACGAAGCAGTGTGGAACAAGACGGTTCTTCAGATGGAGTCTGACGTGGAAAATTTCTTGCCTGCTAAACAGTGGAGGTCTTGCAAATCACTGCTGTATGAAATTCTACACAATCCTGCAATTTGCCTGCTCAACGATGGGCGACGCATCAAACTGCACGATCGACCTGTGGTGGTCATTCTCGTTGACTATCTTTCGGCGGCCACCAGGAGGGATGCACCCACCGAAAGAAAGTCAAAAGCAAACACCCCAGAGTTTAAAGGATTTCGACACGTCACTGCTGCCCTCTTGTCTTATTTTGCTCCAAAGACTCTTTTCAAAAACAGACTTGTTCTTCCGGGAAAGTCAGAGACTAGGATGTCGCCCCCTTATAATTCGGCGGGAAAAGTGTCGCATGTTGAAAAGCGTAAAGACAATGTCAAGAAGAAGCAGAAGAAGATGAAGAAGAAAAAGAATGTTTCATCGAGGAATCGCAGCAGAATCAAAGGAAGCAAGAGAGATGGACGACGAAGAAAATTTAAAACACAGAGAGACAGAAAAGACAGAAAGAGAGCCTACTCTGGAGAAGAAGAAGAAGAAGAAGAAGATGAAGAAGAAGAAAACCAAAAAGAAGATAGTGCCTTTTCAACTTTGTCAGCAGACGACATTGATTTTGGCGACTTGGATTTTTCTGCACTACACTAACACTTTTTCTTATTTATTATTCTTTCAGAAGGCGAAGCCGCAGCAACTCGGAAAGTTAACCAACCTTTGACAAGAGCAATGGCCGCAGCAGCAGTAGCAAAAAAACGTCAGAGAGCAGACGACGTTGCAACGCCAAAATCTGCTGCTGAATCTGCACAGATTCAGCAGCAGCAACAACGCTCCTCAAAGATCTTCAGGATTTTGATTTCGAAGAAGGAGAGAGGCAGAGGTCCATCAGAATGATTGTGGAGGGATTGTTGACCCAAAAAGAAAAGCTGACAGATGGTCTCTTGATGCTCCTGACGGAGCAGCAGCAGCAAGCGTTTGAGGATAAAAGTAACGGGAGCAGCAGCAGCAGCAGCAGCAGCAGCAACAGCAGCAGCCACAACCGCAACCGCAACCGGAAGAAGAAGACAAAGACAAGTTTTTTTTTTACGACGGAGTGTCTGAAGACGACAAGCAATTTTTGATTGACGCGGCCAAGGAAAAGCTGAGCGCTTTGAGTCCGGTGGCTTGCAGCAAACTTTTGCCGCTGGTTGTAAAGCAACTGGTGGACGAACACGAAAAACGAGTTTCAAGATCTTTCGGTCACATCAGACTGCGAAAAACTGCAATCAATTCGATGGCAAAAATGTACCGAACAGCCTTTGCGCAGTGGATCGACTCGCCGTACGTCAGTTTTGTTGCTGGAAATCCAACGCAACTCGGAAAATTGACTGCCAAAGAGTGCTTTGTTCTGCACGTCTATTCGTTTGTGGGCTGTTTTCGTGCAAAACCTGACGACCTCTATTGCATTGCCCTGACGGGAGAAACCTCTGTAGGCAAGAGTCTGATTTTTGAAAACCCGTTTTCGTCAAACTGTCACCAGTACATCTCGTCTGAAGGCTGCGGACGATGGCACACCGGAAAACACTCCATGGTGATGTACCACGACATCAACTTGTCTGTCCTGCTGAAACCTTCAGAGTGCGAAATGTTTAAAACTTTGGCGAGAACAGAAATGTCAGCTGCCAAAGTTCACTCTGGAGCTGCCTACGTTCCCACCCTCTTTGTTTTTGTAACGTCCAATCAACGAGTGCACTCCCACACTGTGTCGGAACCCACCAGGGAACTCAGAGAGAGGATCAAGCAAGAATCGGAACACGTTTCTGTTGCAAAAGCATCGAAAAAGAAGGAAAACAAGCCGCATTCGGCTGCCGATTACAAGTCGAGACAGCTTTTGCTTTCGTGGCGAGGAGCAGCAGCAACAACGTCAAACCACAAGTTCACGTTTGAAGAGCAAAACCAAACCACAGCTCGCTCTCCTCTAAATAGAAATAAAAAACCGGGCTCGAGTAGAAACGCTGTTCATCTAGAAAGCAACCTTCGACCCTCTAGCCAACACGATTGTCCCAACATTAGGGCTGTCCAGAGCAGAATTTTGGAAGCGCACTGTCACCAAAGGCCGGAGCTCGATCCGGCGTGCATTCCCAGGGGCGAAACTTTTACCAGAGCTCACGTCCTCTTGGGAGTTTACCAATCTGTGCTCGACATATTGGAAAGCCACGAGAGAGAAGACTTTTACAGTCCGCCAATCATTTCGTACGCGCTGACAACTCTTTGCATGGTCAGCAAATTCTTTTCGAGGAACATGGAGGGAGAAGACGGAGAAGGAGTTGAGAGGCGTCTCAGAGTGCTAATTGAGAGATTGGAACCTGACCTGAAGGAGAGACAGCTATATTTCAACCTCATTTAAACGTTTTGGAAACNAGACTTGAAAAGAGAAGAAGACACCTGCTGCTGAACTCAACTAATTTGTTTTTGTTTATGTTTCTGCTACTGCTGAAAGTTGTTGTTTTGAATGTTGAAATGTTAAAAATTGTTGTTAATTGTTACAGAGTTGAAACACGGGAAAATAAAACTGAGGAAAATAAAAAAAGTGTCGTTGCTGAGCAGCAAGTTAGTTGGCCGTGTGCAATCCTCCTCCTCCTTCTTCTTCTTCTTATTCTTTAAAAAGGAGGAGGGAGAATAATAATGTGTAGCAGTGGGCAATTGAGTAAATAAATTAAATAAAGCTTGTCATTATTCTCGCGCGGGGAGCAGCAGCACGAGGAGGTATGTAAAAAGATTGGCAGCTTAGCAGCAGCAGCAGCAGCCAGATATCGTAAAGAGAGAGAGCTATGTTTGACATAATTTAAATGTAAGGAAGGCTAGCTAGATTTGAAAAGGTGTGTAATATAATTTGAACCTTGTCCTAGGCTGCTGCTCGAACTCGCTTTTGTTTTCTGCTGTTTTCAACAACATTCGTCTTTTCTCGTTTCGAAGCGTAATAAAAAGTACTTTTTTTTAAGCAGCCTTNAAAAACCGTCCCTTCCCCCACCCCCTTGATTCCATTCCAAAACCATCCTCCCCCCTCCCCTCCAACCACGCGCACGCCCAGGGGAGTTGCGGCGCTTCTTTCATCTGCGGGAACCTCTTGGACGCTGTGCGACGCTGGCGGAGCCTCTGCTGCGTCGCGCGCGCGCGTGCGGAGCCGCGAACCCCGCGGGGGGCCCCCCTTCCCCTCCTCCTCCTCCTTCAACAAAAAGGGGCACCCCTTCTTGTCTCACCCGCAGCAGATGCTGCTGCTGCTCTTACTTTCTAGTCCTTGTTTAAATTTAAATGATAAAACTAAAATAAAATAAACAAAATAATTTTAAATTAAATGTGTTTGTGTTTTAATAATTTTATATTTATTTTTGGTGAAGGTGATGTTTGCTGCAAGAGTTGTTTCATTGTATATTAGGAAACGTTTAAATAATTGTTTGAATTGCACGGATGAAATTAAATGAGAGGCCTTCTTCCTCCTCCAGCAGCAGCAGCAGCAGCAGCAGCAGCGTAGTCCTCGGTTGTCCTGCTTCACCTCCTCTGCTGCTGCGTGTATATTGATTGGTCCACCTGAGGTGAAAAAAAACAAAACATTTAACACGTGGTTCTAGGAAAATTCAGCAGGAGCAAAAAAATAGAAAGATGTATGTTTTATCAGAATTGCTGCTGCTGCTGCTGCTGCTGCAGCATCGAAGCAGCCAAATTATTTTCAAGCAGCCAATTGTTTTCATCATTTATTATTTAGCTTTTTCAGCAGCAAGACATTTAGTAGGTAGTGAGTTAATAATTTTCAGTTCAGCAGACAGACAGCNGACAAGNNTGCAGCAGCAGCAGCAGCAGCAGCAGCAGCAGCAGCACAAAATGGAATGACAAAACAAAATCAGTTTAGAAGACAGAAAATGNTATAGCGTTAGTAGCCTATATTCGAATAAACATCAAACAATTATAAACACAANAGCAACAACATTTGACGTCACAAAGGTTCACCGTGGGATTTAGTTTGCTGCAGTCTAGCAACCCACAAATTAGTTTGGCCTGTAGTTGGTTGTCAGCTGCTGCTGCTGCTGCTGCCGCTGCCCAAATAAACATTTGACACAATAAAAAGTGTACTGTGGTCTCTTGAGTTAGCAGTCAACAAACATTAAACGTTTAAAAATACTACAAATCAGCTTTGCTGCTGCTGCAGCAGCCCGCAGCAGGAGTTAGTTGTCTGCTGCAGCAGCAGCAGAAGCAGCAGCAAAAACAAACACTCGACATAATAAAAAGTACAAACATTGAACATTCAAAAACACACAAGTTAGTTGGGTAAACACAAATTAGTTTGGTCTGGATTTAGTTGTCAAACATTTATTTGACATGATGCGTGCATCGTGCAAAGCACAATTAAAAATCTTGATAGTTGGAAATTAATATTTGAGAGACAAAACGTTAAAGATACCCGGCTGAAAAATTCAACAAGATTATAAGAATACTCNGATGCTGGNCGCCAAGAACTGTTTAACCTCGCAGACGGTAAAGGTGAATGGAACATCATCGTCAAACGTTGTGTTTGCATCATATTCGTAAATATGCAAGTTAGTTGTTGTTTTTGAGGGAGAGATTAATCTGAAGTCTGCTGTTGGTCTAACAGACATTTTAAATGGCGATACAATTTTAAAATCTTCTTTTTTGATGTAGCGTGGAACAGGAATGTCAAGGAGGGGTTGGTTGAGAGTAGCTAAATAGCGTGGCGCTGGGGGTTGATTCTTCATCAAAGTAGATGACAAACAGCTTTTTAAGGGAAGAGTTAAATTTACTTTATCATAAACTGTTTGCTGCTGCTGCTGCTGCATCGAAATCGAGGAAGGGAGAGAAGGATTAAATGCAGGAAGGTCATTGTCAATTGTTTGCTGCTGCTGCTGCTGCTGCTGTTGAAGCAGCAATGAAGGAAGAGATGGAGAAGAAAAGGAAGCCAAGTCAGATTGTTCGCCGCCGAGAGGAATAACATTTTGATCACCAAGAAACGAAGGACTTTTGGTTTTATCTTTTAGGTAGTTTTGGTATTGTTGAATTCTTACTCTGCTTGCAATTTGTTCGATCATAAATCTTTGTGCCCTCTTTTTTTTCTCTCTTTCTTTTTTATTTGTTGTCATGTTTTTCACAAGTGTTTGTTTTTTGCTGTAACAAAATGGAAAAATATAATTTTATACAAAATTCACAACTTCAGTTTATAAAAAAATTAAAACTATTGTTTTGTTTTCTCTTCACAATGTCATCTTTGTGAAATGTCACAGGATACAACTGAAGTATCCTTTTTAAATATTTTGACAATTAAAAAAACAACTTTGCTGCTGCAAGACCAAAAATAGGACTACACGAAAACCAAAAAAAGTAAAAATGAAATTAGTTAGACTTTGTTAGACTTTGTACTTTGAATGAAAAAGAAGATGAAGTGTTGTGAAATCGAATATTTTTCTGATTTTGCAACAAAAATAAAACAGTTGACTGAATTAGGAAAAAAAACAAATGTGAAAAAACAATGAACCATGATAAGCAGCTATTTGTAAAACTTTCACAACCCAAACAAATGTGAAAAAAATAATTATTCACTGGAAGAACAGTTTTGTTTGGACAATACGTAACGGCCGGAACTGACTGTTGGAATAATTCTCCAATGCAGTTCAGAGTGCTGGGTCAGAAGAAATGTCAACCCCATCCAAAAGAACTGCTGCAAAAAAAAGTAGCACATTTTTAATTTGTTTGCTTGAATGAAATTTGTTGTTAAAAACTTGGAATTCCAAAATCAAAAAACAGGGTTTAACAATGTGGCTGTATTGGAGAAAGAAGAGAAAGAAAATCATTCAAAAAGACAAAGAGAACAAACTCGTGACCAGAAAATGGCAAACAAAAATTGGAAGCAATGATGACATTCCTATTTGAAAATGGGGTTTCTAGCTGTCTCGAAGGTTGAAACCCACCCGCCGCAACAACAAAAGACCCAGCAGAAATTGCGTCTTTTTGTATTATTTTATCACCTAGCAAGAGTGAAAAACGCCTAACATGGCTGATATTCCATGAACAAAATTAAAGGATCTAAATTGCAAATTTTGTAATGAAAAACGAATTTATAAAAATTATTTTTTATTTTTTGAAAATGATGTCTCGGCTTTTTATTTTTATTTTTTATTTAATTTAATTGTTCTGAAGAATTTAATTTTTGAAAATGACAAATTTTAATCGGAATTTATTTCGGGCCGGGGTCAAATCCGGGAAACCGCATAACTGTGAGAACGCTCCAACTGAGTGAGTCGCGTTCATTTGAGCTCTTAACAAAAGTGGAATAAAAATTAATCGGAGTTGATTTTGTTGATACACATCGCCTGACAAGAGTGCAGAGACCATCATGGAAAACGTGGATCAGAACAATTCGTCTTCAGGATCAGCTGGTGGGTCTGAAGAATCACATCACTCGCCAGACAAATCAAAGGGAAAGAAGACTAAACGTCGGCCTAAAACTCCTGTCAAGTCAGCTCAGCCCAACCCGTCACCATCTGAGACAGAGGAAGAACATGAAGAGAGCGTGTTAAATAGAGGATTTTTGCTTGGTCGTGATTTTGACATTGTCATCACTCCTGACCCGCCCCGATTGGGTGCAGACCCTGGACCAGCATCGTCGGACACGGAAGACATTGATGCGACACAAGGCCCTTACAGAATCACAGGCATGCGCTGGGGGGTAGGGGTAGACAATTCCTGCCCTGTTGATCCCCTGCTCACATCATTGAAGTTGTGGTTCTTGCGTACCAAGTACTCATTCGAGGGCAACTTTCACCACACAGAGGGCGATGGACTCGCTCTGGAGAATGTACTTCGGTACATGATGACACAGCTAACAGTCACCCGTGAGGGAGAGACACCAAGTCAAACATGGAGAAACAGCCGTGACATGCAAATTGGTTGGGCCAGACTTCTGCATGGAGCCCCACTACCACCGAGGTTTTCCATGACCGGCACCGTCGAGGATAGAGCATATGAAGCAATGCATTTTGTGTCCTGCTTCGAATACCAGTACTACTGCAGGTGCCGTGAGTACGAGAGAAGGAAAAAGTCTTCCATCTGGATTGGATCTCGACAGCAGTTTGAGAATTGGATTGACCTGCGTCATATCCCTGACAGGGAAATCAAGGATGTCACCTGCAACGGGTGCAACACTTTCTTCGAGTGCAGAATGTACATCCCTGTGACAACATGGGTTCTGATTGTCAGATTCGGTGCTCAGTATCGATTCAAAGATTTAAATCCGATTCACCTGATCCCTGACCAAGTGCCTTTCAGGTTGGCTCAGTCTGTCTACAACACAAACCTGAACCCAAGACCTGGAGTTTTCGTTGGACCTGAGGATGCGATCGTGATTGAAGCCGATCCCGTGGATTCTGCTCAAGAGGCTGGCGAAACTGCTGGCCCATCAAGACCTCCTTCTCCACCAATTGGATCAGCTTCTGCGCCTCCCGGCCCAGTGACAGGGCATATCACCGCCCGAATCTTTCAGAAGGGGGAGGTGTATGACTATGACTCTATGCTGAGTGGAGGTGCCATCAAGGCAATTGCAAATGAGGAGCGACTGATCGACCGAGCTCATACCTATCTGGAGAGTGCAGTGTATGTTCGTGTGCCACCAATTCGTCTTGCAGGGTCGCCAAAGATTGTCCCAGGAAGTTCAACGACGATGCCTCCGCCGAGGACACCGAAACCGCGAACTCCGAGGAAGAGGAACGCCTCCGGGAGCAAGAAGACAGCCAAATAACTGGAGCAACCAAGCCAACTCAATGTCAGCTGAAGAAACTTGCCAGATTGGATGTTATTTATTTTCACATTTTAACCGAAACCCGAAACCTTCCAGATTTTATAAATACGTGTTGTACATATTTTTGAGGTTTAATAAATGTTAAAAAATGCCAGATGAAGAGATTACCTAATTGATG
>JGI24768J34885_10000294_pt1 | contig 14576 bp, 17 predicted proteins | sample LakOntMetagenome_FD_34885 | JGI IMG/M metagenome (IMG submission 34885) | reverse complement strand
TTTGACGACAACAACAAACCGTATTGGGATCTGCCGATCCTACATTTCCCTTGCGAACCAACAACAGGGATAGACTTAGCCAATGCGTAGATTCCGTGACGATGATGATTGGGACCGTATGTCCACGATACCATCCAAAGTGGGGACATCATTCATAGAGCAACTGATGGCGGAACCTAATCATGTTTCGGTAGAAACACTTAGTGAACCAGTCCGTCTAGCAGTAGCAGAATCCATAGCAGAACTATGTGACAAAGATCGCTTCCTCGTGGAGTCACGGTTTGTGTGGGGTCACTCGTATGCTACAATAACAGACAGCATGGGTTACGCATCCAAAGCGTCAGCGCATGGTGCGGTACAGAAAGCGTTATCCAACTTGAAGAAACACTTAATAAAACATCCAGCAATCCTAAACCTAATCGGAGAACCTAATGACGACATGGAATGAATCCTCTTTAGAAGTACTACAAATGTTTGACCGAGGACACGAACTAGACTTTGATGAAACAATACTACAAGTATACTTTGACAAGATCGCCAAGGCGGTGCGCGACAACGACGCAACCGCAATGCACAACTGGATTACCGCAGTAGGATTTGAAGCCGCGCGAGGCTTACACCAAGCACAACTATGGAACCTACCGATCATGCACGCAGTCTTAGTGAAGAAGCAGTCAGACTACGGACACGGAAACATCCTAGCGTTCGGACTAGTGGGCGTAGCGATTCGTGTGTGCGACAAGATTGCACGCTACAACAATCTTAAAGATCGTAAAGATCAGGCACGCAACGAACCCTTTGAGGATTGCATGATGGACATGGTGGGCTATGCCACCATTGGGCGCATGATCAAGAACGGCACATTCACCCTAGAACTAAAATAATATGGCAACAAAGAAAACATTAAAACTATTAGACGACCTAGCATTGGCAATAGTTTCGGCAGAAACCATTGCCAAACATCTAAAGGCATTGGGTTCGCCTATAGCACATCAACGCAAACTAAATGACAGCATCGTCATGATGAGACAACTAGTGGAGAAACATGAACAAGCATGAATGGTACCGCATGGGCGTGGACAAAGGATGGATCAAGGAATACTGTTACACCCACACCTTCCCTATGACGGACGAAGAAATAGATTTTGAAACAGAACACGGAGAGGTGTGCATCCCCGTCCTAAGGTATGTCCACGATGAATGAAGATGACTTTGACCCCACAGAACTAGAGAACATGTCAATCCTATTTGACAAGATCATTCACGATGAGACACAAGGATACGAGATGACAATCTTCGTATCCCGTCACGACGCAATGGACCTAGTGGAACAATACAATCTAGCGAAAGAGGGAAACCTGTGGGCATTAGATTCATGTTGGAAAGAATACGCTAAAATGATGGACGAATTAGAACAACAAATAGAAAGCGAAGAAGATGACAATTATTAAAAACACCCTAGGTATTGTTGTGGGCGTAGCCGTAGGCGCAGTCCTAGCATCCATAGGTTTCATTGCTCTAGTGTCGGAACACTATAAGAGTTTAGAGAAAGAAGCCCGTAAAGAACTAGAACGCTTGAAGCATCCTAGTTCCAAAACTAAAACAGTTTCTACAGAAACAAAAGACACCTATAGGATTGAGCCATCCAAGTATGAGTGGCATAAACCCGATGAACGGAAGTATCCTAAGTACTAGGGCTTGGGCTTTAGTAAACAATCAAACACGGCATCCACATAGGCGGAGTCCTTGGCAACATCGGGACTGAACTCAATATGAAACCAAGACCCACCACTACCAATGGTGGGTTTTGTGTATGTCTGCCAGCCTGCGCGGTCACAACGCCAGCCACGCCCAAACTTACCACCCTTGTAGTCACCAATGTATTCAACGCCTAACGCTTCAGCGTTGGCGACAAAGAAATCCATCAACGCCACACCAGCGTCCCTAGTTGCATAGCGTAAATCTATTGCGCGACCCGTACCATGCACGCTAGGCTTAGCATGTTCCCGTTGGGCACGGACATTCCAAGTACCCAAACTGGTGATCTTGCCACCGTTCAGGAACACAACCCAATCTTTAATCTTCTCGGTGCCCTTCAGTTTCCCTTTAGAGTTTCCGTCCCAGCCAGTATATTTTCTCATGATGTGTATCCCCTTCGTTGTAGATCCTTTAGGAAGTTTTGTAACGCAATCTCACGACCTGTGAGAGCGCGTTCCTGATCAGCATCAGACACTTCACGATACGGCAAACCGAGCGCACTAGCGATTGACGAACCTTGACGCTCCAACGCCTTAGGGTCACCACCAAGTTGAGGTATCAATCTTTGTAGCGTACCCAAGAAAGGTATAGCCTGCGGAAGAACATACGCACCCTTGGATGTCATCGCCAAACCGTCAGCAGTATCAACAGTCTGCCCTGTTAAAGCACTAAGTAGTAACGATGGTAGGTCCGTGATACCGCGAACCGCTTGCGGTTTGTCGGAGAACGGGATACTAGTACTAAGTTTACGGTCACCCAACAACTCAACAGGTAAACGGTACTGCGGATACATTTGCGACACTAGACGCAAAGGATCAGCGAACTGACGCAACTGATCAGCCATGTCAATCTGCGGTAGATCAGGGTTCAATACCCCACCACTACCTGCACCCAAGCCCAAAGGATTACGACGAGCCAGCCACTCAGGAAGAATCATATCTTCCTCGGGTGGCATCTGACGCTGCAACGACTCATAGGCGCGATACACGGACGGACGAGCAATCTGATTGACGATCTGCAACGGAATGTTCTTGGATGCGAAAGTCCAAAACGGAATAAACACTTTAGCGAACTCATCCAACTGACTTAGGTCACTATAGTTGAAATGATAGCGCGTAATATCAGCCGCGATCTGATCAACAGTCTTACCGTTCTTAGCGGCACGCAAGCCCATAGCCATACGAGCCGCCATTTCAGTATCATGGTTAGCGGTAGACCAAATCTTAACAGGCTTAGAGTTCAATAGTCTGCCAGCACCACGCTCACCAGCAAGCGGTTGAATAATCATTTCTGTTTGACCTGCACCACTAGCAAGGGCACCCTTGTATGCGCGTTCAACAAGTTCACGCTCAACATCATTCAAAGAAGCCAACGCTGCTTCAGCACCACGACGATGCAGAATAGTAGCGAACCTAATTGCTTGCACAGTATCTTGGATAGTAGCACCATAAGCAAGGTTATTGAAAGCCGCCGTCATAGCGTTACGCACAACAAATCCTGGGGTTAACATAGCAGACACACGGAAATATTGGTTAAACTTATTGGCAATACCCATGAACTCTTTAAGACTCTTGACGCTATTTAGGCGTTCAATCTTGCCATAAAGTAGATCAGCAATTTCCTTAGGCATCTGAACGCCAGTGTTCTCAATCTCCACCCAACCCTTTTTAATGTCGCCAACAACCTTACCCCACATAGCACTATCGGGATTCTCAAAGAATGTTTTAAGATCCTGCGCCCGAACAAGATAGTTCTCTGCAATAGCCAACTCTGCCTCAGCAGACTGGCGACTAGTAACAACCTGATCCCAAGCATTGCGCTGTGAAGGAGACAATATTTTGGGGTCAGAGATCTGAGCGAACACACTATCGGTACGCGCCAACCATTCGGCGTTCATACCGTTATCGCGCACAACTTTTGCTGCGCGCAACTCTTCAATAGAGTCCATCAAACTAGGTTTAACATTCGCTTCCCAAGCCTTCTGATCTTTCATGATAGCCTTGGACGCATCAAACGCATTGATCGCCTTTGTCCGCGCCGCCATAGGATCTTTAAGGATTGCTTTTGTTTCTGCAGAAACAGCCTTAGCCATCTGATCTTCAGCCCTAGCAAGACCAGCCTTAGCAACACGCAACTCCTCAATAGCCCTAGCATAAGACTGTTCTTTGGGTATAAACGGACCGATGATGGGCTTACCACCAACGGTGGGTTGCCCAGCAATAACAGCAGGAACCTTGGCATCTTCAACATTCTTTAAGACGGGGACAACCTTGTTCTCCAACTTAGTTAGTTCACCCTTGGCACTAGCCAACTTGCCAGCCAAACCTTGTTCACCAGCCGCGATACGCTTCTCCAACGCAGAAATAACTTCCGCCGTAGACGCACGCTTAGAATCAAGGATAGCCTTAGCGACAGCCTGAACATCCTGCGGTACAGGAATATNAGGAAACATCTTGGCATGGATGGGTCCAAGCACATCCATACTCGCCTGCTCAATAGCGTTCACATTAGAAACATGCGCTTCCAAAGCGGCGACACGGGCACGCAACGGTTCAAGAACAGTCTCAAAACCTTGACGGATCTCACCACTCTTAGTCAAAGCCAACGCTTCAGCCTCTTGCAAAGCCGCCTTAGCGTTATTGACCTCACGGCGCAACACTCGTTGCGTCGCACGAATACTGTCACCAGCCGCAGTACCCTTGGCTAGAGCCGCTTCAGCGCGTGCCAAGGTACCATCAAAAATCTTTATACCCTTAGCGTCCAACGAATCAATGCTACGAGCAACAGTATTGCGAACCCTCTCCAAAGCACGAACAGTCTTAGATATAGCCGTAACACTAGCCTTATCAGCAACAACCTTGTAAACAATCTTGTCCACGATATCGGGGCTATAGTCCATTAAGCGATCTATGAACGCGACACGACCAACATGGTCGGACGCGCTAGCAATATAGTCACGAGCAAGAGAACTAGCATCAGTCTTAAACAGGTTCATGCCAAACTCATTTTTGAAAATAAGGTTGATCTCATCAATGCTACCCGTTTGCAAGGTCTGTCCCAAAAACTTTTCACCAGCAACAAGTTTACGGACCCTAGCAATACCTTTACCTTGTTCCAATTCTCGTTTCGTCAAGCCCGTCAACTGAGCCAACTCACTAGACCACTTAGATTGTCCAGCCGCAGACGAGTTCATGAACGCGCCAGCCTCATCGGTGGTGCTATGGATAACACCATAAACATCCACTTGACCAATAGGTTTGATAGCGGTACCACGACGACCATTAACTTCGTCACTAATAGCGTTAGCGCGGACACGGATATCGTCCTGCATTTTACCTAGAGCGTCAGCAAGTGCTTGCTCCTCGGCGTTAGACGCAGGACGCACGCCATCACGGACCTGATACAAAGTTTCTTTATAAGGAGACTCATCAATTTGTTTAATCAAATCTCTGTAGGCTCCACTCTCAAGACTTTTGAACAGTTCTGCTTCAGCAGTCTTACGCACATTCGCACTATGGGCAGCAGCGCGACCAAGAAGTTCGTTACCACTAGTGACCGCATTACGGCGACCAATGTCACCCAAAATGCGGTACGATTTTGGTGTGACTAGTTCACGAACCTTGGTTGTCATTAGCACATCACCAATACCTGCGCGAACCTCAGCCAACGGACGACCAACACCCGTAGCAACCTTGGCACTAGCCTTACCCAAAACTGTTTCGGGATTGAAGATCAAAGAACTTTTACCGAACTGTGTACGCATACCGAGTTTGCCTGCCTCGCCTAACGCGGCGCGTTCAGCAGTAGTCAAATCAGCAAGGTTACCTAAGCGTGCAATAGCGTTAATCTTCTCAGGAGCATTAGCGAAAATAGGTAGCGTCGCGGCTTCCGTCGCCAACGCAAGGCGACCCACGCGACCAGCGGCACTAGCACCAAAAGTCATGTATGTCAAAGGATCGGTAAGGATATCAACACCCAAACCAATGACACCATCAATCCACTTGTTGCCAGTTTTACCAATCAGACTAGACGCATAAAAGTTTTTGTCACGAATCTGCTTCTGCCAATCGTCAGGACTGAAACCATCGCCTTCAAGTAGGTCGGCGGTTTCCTTAACGGTGCTAGCAACAACACGGGCACCAGTACCAAGCACTTGACCAACTTTGCCCAAGGCACCTAGACCACCACCAACGATAGTACCAAGTACGCCACCTTGACCACTCTTTTTACCAGCAGCAATATCGTTAGCCTGCTTCAAGAAAGCATCATACTTGCCACTAGCAACAACAGTAGGACTGTTGAGCAAAGCAGTATTAACGGATGCTACACCTTGCGCTACCGTACCCCTAGTTGCTGCACCTTTGGCAGGTGTTGGCATGGAATTAGCCTGAGCAATAAAGTCATCGTACTGACCCATAAGTTATCCTACTTCTTTTGATTTACTGTAGACGCATAACTCAACAACTTATTGATAGCATCCTGATTTGGAGTACGACCACGAGCCGCAAGTTTCTGCGAAACCAAATCAGCAACACGCTGATTGTATGCAACATCATTAGCCATGCCTCTTGTAGCAGACGCATTTAGTATAGTCTGAGTATTGTAAGGAGTTTCTATAGAAACTTTTGGCATCTCACTAAGTCTAGCCAACTCACGAATTGTAGCAATTCTTCCTGCTTCGTTAGCACGATCCTTGCGCGCTGTTGTTTGGTCCTTGCCAAACAAACCGCCAAGTATGGCATCACGACTTGCATAATCTAGAATCTGAGTGATCTGATCAGGCTTAGCGTTGGCATCCAAATATGCTTGACGCGCCTTCTCGCCTGCAGACCTAGCCAACTCTTGATTCGCCCTACCTGAATAAATATCTGCCTGCTGTTGAGCATAAGCATCACGCTTGGCAACCCTGTCAACTTCACGCTGAGTACTGCTAATGATGCCCTCAAGTTCTTTTGTCCGCGACGCATTGCCAAACAAATTAGGATCAAAGTTATATCCAACACCAGCATCAGGCAACAAAGCCATCTCAGGCGCACCAATATCCTTATAGAACTTCATACGCGCCTGATCCAAAGTAGGAGCAGGCGTAGTAGTAGTACCATTCTGAGCGTTAGTGATTTCAAACTTCAACTTAGCCTGAGACTGAGCCTCAGCCAACTTGCTAAACTTATCTAGATCAACACTAATATCCGCATAAGCCGACTTGACCGCTTCAGGAGCGACACTATCTCCAGCGGCAATGGCAGCCTTAACTTTTTCGGCAGTAGTAGTACCATTCTTAATAGCACTAAACATCTCATTCATAAACACAGACACTTCATCGTTAGTAGAATACTTACTAGTAACAGGGCTAAGCCAAAGATCACTAGCCTCAGGTGGGAGTTTCGCATTATTGCGTGACTCCCACTCAGCCAACAACTGCTGATAAGTGGATTCAATACCACTCTGAATAGTGCTAGGGTCAACAAGACCACTAGACAAAAGAACATTCGGATTCATAGCACTAGAAATGTTTGCTGGCGAAACATTGTTCGCTGGCAAAGCACTAGCCATCAAACTAGGGTTAAAGTTTCCACCCATCTGAGACAACAACGAAATCAAAAGTTCAAGATCCATTACGCAACACCACCCTTGAGAACTAGTTGAAGGATCTGATCAGATATTGCTTTACGCTCACGCTCTTTAGCCTGAGCAATAGCCATCTGTTGAGCCTGAGTAGAAGCCGCAAGGTTACCTTGCTGAAGTTGCTGATTGCCTGTTAGCGCATCAATCGCCGCTTGGCGTTGAGCCGCAAACGCTTGCTGTTGTGACGCTTGTGACTGAGCAGCAGAACTAGCACTAGTGTCAATAAGCCCCTGAAGGAAATTGCGTCCAGCATCCACAGTACCAGTACTAGCACCAATAGCATTTAGATAAGTATTCAAAGCAGTCTGAGGGATCTGTGTTGTCCCCGCCGAATAGTTAATCGGCGTAGCCAAGGCATCACGACTATTGATCTGAGCAATCGCGTCAGCGGTTGCTTGATCAATCTGACCTCGCGCAGTACCACCAGTAGTGCCAAGTAGCGCGGACAAGTTGTCAAACGATGTGCCGTATTCTCCACCACTTAATTGTTTCTGCAGAATCTTTATAGCCTTAGTGTATGCGTTGTCGCCACTGCCACGACCCTTGGGCTGACCCAATTTTTCTATACCATCTAGCCCAGCAATAATTTCGTTTGCACGATCTTCTTCGCTAGGACGATTGGGATTGATCAATTCGTCCCGATACATTTTATCCATACCAATAGGAATTGGCGCAGACACAGAGCCTGCCTTAAGAACATTGCGTCGTGGAGCGAACACTCCTGTAGTGCGACGACCTTCTGATGGTGTGTAATCTTGCTTGGGTGCCATTATAATCTCCTAAGAATAAAGTCCAGTAAAAGGCGACCAGTCCTGCAACTCGCCAGCCGCTTGCGAAATCTCCTGCTGCTTCTTCATAGCAAGAGCATCCATATAATCTTTGTAGTCATTAGCCGAGTTAGCCTCTTGAGCATTAAGATCCTGCAGACCTTCCTGCTGCGAGCGAGCCACATCACCCAACGAACGCTGTTGATTAGCCGCATACTCTTGCATGGCACGCTGGAAAATACCGCTATTACCTAGACCGCGCTTAGCAAACCCAGCAGTTCTAGGTTCCATACCCTGCTGATAGTTGCGTGTCAAAGACTCGTAGGCTCTAGCCCCACCACCACTGAGGGCGGCTAACTGATCACGGATAGCGTTCTGCTCCGTGACACGCTGGCGTGTACGGGCAGCCTTATTATAAATATCAAAAGGGTCAGTATAAGTTGCCATCACTAATAGTCCTATCGTTCACTCATTAACCTTGGGCAGAATATGATAAAAGATTATTCTAGTAGAACTAGCATCATCATTACCATTGGCTCTAAGAAGATGAATGGTCAAATTGTTTTCATCAAGACTTTCAACATGTATCGGACCATAATGGTTTCGGGGAGAAGAACCATCATATTTAGCCTGAACAAACGCGACACTAGGAGTAAACCCACATTTATGCGGAATAACCATTTCGCCACTAGCATTAGTGGTCCCCGTATATGAACCCCAAAACCCAATATGTCCACGCAAATATTCACCAATAGTTTGGAACCCATTAGCGATGGGACGAGCATCCGTCCCACGCAAGAAGCCCAACATAGGCATAGTCCAAAGTTTACGACCCATTAGATCTTAATCTTTCTAGGATTATATTTGTAACTAATGCTATTCAAAGCCCAAGGTTGCGTACCATTACCAGCGATCTTGAGTTGCACCGCGCGCGCCAACCCCAACGAGTCGGCACGCAAAAAAGCAGAACCCGAATCAGGCTCATTCCAACTAGACCAAGTAACACCAGTCTGATCAACAGCATCTTGCGTTATAGTAAAAGACTTAACCTCATGCAACTGATCCCAATCATGATACACATCAACAGCAACACTAGTACCATTAGTTTCTTGCAACATAATCAAGTCAGGTCTACGCCAAAACTTTCTAGCAGAAACATTCCCTGCGTCCATCCAAGGAGTTAAATAGTAAGACTCAAAAGAAGCACTAGTACCAGTAATATTATCTTGATACATTCCATACACATCAAACTTTAGAACATACGGCTGATAAGGATGAGCAGCAACATGATACTTATTGCCAGTATCATCAATGTAATCAGTAGCACCAATCAGACCATAACCATCAGTAGTTTTATATGCAGTCCAAGCACCATCAGAACCAATNCTAGGATCATAAATGTAACTAACGGTCACTCGCGTAGAACGCGACTGACCATCATACTTCAACAAATCATAATCATAAGCAGTCGCACTAGAATCATAAGTGATAGTCGTTGGAGAAGCCTCATCACCACTAGGCAAAGACAACACCAAACGACGGTTAGAGTAACCCAAACTAATGGCATCCAAACTAGTTTCAGTGATCTCACCATCAACAATAAGACGACGAAGATTAGTGAAAATATCTTTGAACCCACGACCATCATACAAAAACATGCCATCAGGATGAGAGAAAAAAAACACACCCACATCAGTCAACGCAATGGCATTAGCATTAACAGCACCAAGAGAACGACTCAGTTCCACAACCTGAAAAGTATCTTCGCTATAGCCGTAGATAGCAAACACGGCACGCTTCTTAAACACAAGTAGATGACCACCATAAGGGACGATACCAACTATTTTGTCACCACCAGCAGGAAGATCAATGAAGTCCAACGCACGCCAAGACTCAGGAAACAAAGGATGCGAGAACCGTACGCGGTTCGGAAACGAAGCACCATCCTCGGTAGTGTTGGCAACCCACAAACGATCCACATGCGTAGCCACAAACTCACCCTTAGGAGCATGAGTACCACTAGGGCTAGTGAGATCGTCCTGCCAAGTAGGGGCACTGGCAGTTAGGTTCGTACAAGTCGTACCAGTCCACTTAGAAATCGGATACCCTTGACCACGCGCAATATACAACACGGGATTAGCACCCGTGTTCCAACTAGAATAACTAGCACCATAGTTGTTGTCGGTAACGATGTCCACGCCACCAACCTGAACAGGACTAAAGTTAGCGGTAGTCGCATAATAAACTTTGTTGTTCGTGGACAACATTAGTTGACGCGAAGCACCCTGCCAAGGATGCAAACGATTAGCATAGAAGTTTCCTGCAGCAAAAGAACCAACAGCACTAGTGTTCATGCGCTCAATGCCATAGCGTTGAGCGACACCACCCTTAGGGTTGATATCCACATTCAGAAGATCGTTACTCTGATTCTTTTTCAACTGAAAAATATTGGCATCTAAGTTTAGACCGCCAGTAAAATCCTCTACACGAATGGTATTGATCATGTCAAACTAGACCAATCTGTACCCTTCCAACGGCGAATACGCGGACCACCAGCAAGTATAGTAGGAGTAGCACTAGGGGGACGAGTAAGATCTCGTCGCGCCAAAGCAATAGCATCAGAGAAAGAACGCTCATAGATAGAAGCGGTCTGCGCTTCCTCTTGTGCTTGATATACGCGACTAACAACATAGTAAACCAAGGGGATATCAAAAGCATCAGGACCATCAACCGTAGTGTTGTTCGTCACCCAATCATCAGGTGTACGATACCCACGAATAGTTAGAGGAATGACACTGGAAGGTGTGGGGAACAAATGGATTTGATCAGCCCACATAGAATAAAACAATGGGTCACTGTACTCTTGCTCGGTTATCAAAAACTGTTCTTCTGCAACATCGTAAGAAATATAGTTCAATCTTGCATTGTCAGTATCTAGAATAGAAATAACTTCACGCATATCATATGCGGTATAATCATTAATAGTGTAAGCCTGTTGATTGGTGACAGTGTTCATTGTGAATGAAACTTCTAGGAAGTTCCATCGTCGTTCAAGATCAATGATACGATTATATCCATCTCGCATATACAACTGTAGGACAGCATCCGAAACATCGGATGCGTCCATCTCGGTTATTGCGCGGACAGAATCAATGATGTTCGTCCTAGTCATTCTAACTTGAGCCATTATGCCTCAGTTTCTAATGTTTCTACAGAAACTAATGGTTCACTAGTTTTGTTGATACTCTGCTTCAAATGACCGATACAGAACTCCGTACCCTTGGCACGCTGGGAACCGCATGTGTCCTCGTTGCCAATACATTTAGTTCCACGACCAATGTAAGGTCCGCTAGCGGCGGCAAGACGCGCACCGCTAACGAAACTTAATGACTGTGATGTTTGCGGCACCCCATAATAGGAGTGTGCTGGGACTGATTGCGATTTGCTCATACTATGAGTAAATCGTTCGTTACTTCGTCTTAGGTAAGCCCTTGGTTTTCATGGCTTTGCCCAAAGCAGCATAGTCAACAGTCTTAAGGCGTGCCTTGAGAGCAGTCTGACCCTTGGCTGTCTTAAGCAAAGATTTATCTTCCGCACGACTAGACTTTGTTGCGCCACTAGCGGCAGAACCACCACTACGAGTAGGACGAGGTGCTTTAGCCTTTACTGGATATGCTCGTTCAATCTTGTTAGCCAATCCACCTACCATGCGCGTAGTGGCGGGCTTTGAACCACCACCACGAGTGGGGCGTGCTTTTTGTGCGCGAGCATCTTCCGCAGTCATACGACCAGCAATCTGCTTACCCTTAGAAGAAGCACCAGCCTTACCACGATTCACGGCACGACCAAACTCGGCTAGGTCACCAGCGAATGATCCACCACCACGAGTGGGGCGAGTAGTGGATGGACGCGAACCACGATTCGGCGTAGGTGGTAATGCTCCTCGTGAAACAGGCTTTGACTTGGAAGCATTAGTAGCAGCAACACGCTTAGCAGTAGTAGCATCACGACCAGCACTAGACGCACCCTTGGCGTAACTAGAAATGATTTGACGCTGAGCAGCGGCTAAGGGCGAGCCAGCATTTGCAGTCTTGCGACCAGCAGAACCACTCTTGCGAGGACCTGAAGGCTTTCTGGGCGGGTAAGGGCGGGGTGGCATCATTGGCATTTTGTTCTCCTAGGAATTAAGGTATTCGGTTTGCTACTACTAACTTACTAGCAGAGGTGTACCGAGGGGCTTCATCCCCTCGGCAGTGACCACTAACTTACGCTGTCTTAGCGGTAAGTTTGCCTTGCTTCTTAGCGTTACGGACCGTAAGGTTACCGTAGCACATGATCAAAGCGTACTTGGCATCCAAGTTTTCGGGACGCACAAACTCGGTCTGTGAGAACCACTTACCTGAGTGACCAACAAGCGTGAGGTACTTGCTATTCAAGAAGTACATAACGCCAGCAGTACAACCAACATCGTAAACCACAGGAGCAGCCTTGAACAACAGGTTCTGGAATCCAGCATCTGCAGTCTTGGTGTCAGTGTAACGGAGTTGTGGTTGCAACAACGACTCGTACTTTTCGTACAAAGTCTGCGTGGTGAGAACCATGTCGGGATGGTCGTTACCAACAGACACGCTGTTGTAAGCGGTGTTCATCTGAGCGAGGGTCAAAGCACCAGCGGTGTTTTCCTCGTATGAACGCCAGTACTCGTTGCCTGCTGTGGCACGGTTGATTCCACCAACGGTTCCGCTAGCCTCAACGAGGTTACCAAGACCGTTCCAGTTTTTACCGCTGTTGCCAGTTCCGTCACCGAAGAACATGGTGTTGAAACCTTCACGCAATGACTCTTCAGCCTGCATGACTTTGGCTTCAAGAAGATTCAAGATTGCGGCATCGCCGTTGTTCTTGGCTTCTTCAATACCCGAGATTGCGATAGACGCAGCGTACTGCTTCCATTCAAACTCTGCGGCAGTGATACCTTCTTGTGCAGTCAAGCCAATGGTGTCGTAACCTGAGTACGATGCAACGGTGCTGTTCTGACCGTAAATTAACGGTTCAACAATCTTCGTTCCACCGTCAATCATACGGATGCGACCCTTGTCGGTCAAGAAGTAGGTTAATGGGCGTGCTGTGAACACATTGTCTGTGAGTTGATCACGGTATTTTGCGAGCGTCGTTGAGAGCAGCGCATCAAAGTTTGCGTTTGACATAATAATTTCTCCAGTATATAGGGTCTTTTAGTGTTTACATTCCCATCTGTCGTTTAGCCGCGAGCCATGCGTCCTCAACAGATGATATTTTACCAACAGGTTCTGTCCCCGCACCATTAGCAGACGCTCCACCAGCGACAAAAGCCGCGTTACGCTTAGCATCCACGATTGCCTGCTCCTGAGCAGAAATATTACCCTGTGCCTGACGCATGATCTCAACTTCTCTAACAAGCCGATCATAAGACATTTGCTTATAAACTGCTTCTAGATCATCGGTGCCCATACGCAATGCTTGAGTAATAACTTCAGGTGCATTAAAATCTTGGTACTGATTACCTAACCTATTAACTTCTTTCTCCAGTTGGGCTTGCGCTTGGATCTGTTCAAAAGATGAAATCTTTTGATTCAGTTCCCACACTTGCCGTTCCAAAGGGTCTGCGAACTCAGGCACAGCAGGTTGCTGGTTGGCAGGCTGACCTGCTCCATAATGCCGACTCAACAAATCCAATGTACCTGTTGGGTCTTGTTCCAATGCTGTTGCTATCGTTTGAGCAAACTGTAGGCTCTCTCGCTGGGTAGCCAATTCCTGTGTCTTGCGAGTATAATCCGCTTGACGCTGGTATCCACTAAGTGCTTCCTTGATTGGCACATCAAGTTCTGATCCATCAACTTTAACTTTGACATACTTGTCGCCAAAATCTTCAACATTGACATAATCATAACTAGGCGTACTAGGCTCAGTTNCACTTCCAACTTCCGTTGTTTCCACTTGTCCCNATTCGGGGGCGGCTACTGCGGCTTCTATGTTATCCACTAGATTTCTCCAATACTAGAGTCCAATTATGGTTGCTCTACATATAGTATTATCGTTCGGTTATTATGCTCCCATAGGTGGCATACCGCCCACAGGCGGTTGACCACCACCACTAGCAAGCAAAGCCAGTAGTTCAGGTGGGATCTGATCTGCAGGCGAACCACCCATAGGTGGTGCGCCCATCATCTCAGAAGGCATAGGCGGTACACCAGTTTCTGCAGAAACAGGTGGACCTTGCTGTTCGGGTGGGGCTTCAGGTTCAGGCGCGGACAAGAATGATTCGGGGTTCTTGATACCAAAACCTGTTTGAAGAACATAAGCCGCTAACTTAGCCATGTCCACGATACCTGCACTAGCAAATGGTGTCATAGTATTCACAAGATCTAGTGCTTGCGAACGACGAGCAGA